>JADMIO011294140.1_pt1 | contig 85014 bp, 78 predicted proteins | sample 8958161 | NCBI WGS metagenome assembly JADMIO01 (sample SAMN16585339, study PRJNA669376) | soil metagenome | isolation source: Crop rotation soil | place: USA: Cullars Rotation, Alabama | collected 2011 | reverse complement strand
GCCGCGACTTCAAGTCACGTGAATTCCAAGCTTCGGATCCCACTGTGCTGGAAAGAGGATGGCGCGACCGATGTCCATGAGGGCGAACTGAATGGCGTGCGCATCTTCGAGCGGCGGCAGCTGGATGGGGAGTTCGCGGGCTTCGGCGCTGGAGCGAGGTTTCATGTTGGCGCGGAGCCGGGTGTGGTAGTAGCAGAACGAGTGGCTGCGCATAGCGGGCGAGCCACAACGGATGCCGTCGATTTTGGTGTGACGGCATTGAGGAACGGATTTAGGGAGCATGGGGAACCTCGTAGTTGGTCGTTAGTCGTTGGTGGTTAGCAGTCAGCATTCAGCATTCAGCAGTCAGCAGTCAGCATTCAGCAATCAGCATTCAGGCAGTGAGTGTTGTCAGTCGGCGGCGGAGTACCCCCTCCCCCCAATGGGATCTTGGAAAAACAGGGGTTGCAGCACAAAGTGGCGCAAGCCGCTGATGGCAATGAGGTAAGGGAAAAGATCTTGGAAACGCGGCACTTAGGTGAGGTGCAGTTCATGTGTAACTCAAGGCTAAACACAACTGCACTAGATATAGCCTAACTGTGAAAGATGTCGGTGATGGGCGTCACGCGGAGTTGGGTCAGTCAAAGATGCATCATTCATCCATCAGTAGTCGATTTCCCACACAACGAAAACCGCGTTGTGTGGGCCACCGGTCTGCCGTTCTGTGTGGCTATTTGCTTTATCGCTACTTTCCGAAGCTATCGACTTGGGCGTGGATTATCCCTACTTTCGTGATGGCCTACACGCTATTTGAATTTACTGATGCACCGTCATCTGTTTTCTCGTCCCCCCATTACTTCACTCAGTTCTCATATTTTTTTGGGTCACTCACACATGTGCCCCGGTTTAGCGAGGTGGGAAGTCCCGATGTCATTCGTACGCTTCAGCAGATGTTTGTAGTGGCGCCTTTTTATTCAGGTCTGGCATACAGTGTGGGTGCTCTTGCAGCGAAGCACAAGGTATTCGCGGCCGTGCAGTTTCAGTCGGAGATTGAATCATCAGGCGCGGAGGCGAGGGAAAGCGGGCCAGCATCGCCGCACTTGTGATCAGAATCGTGTCTCGAAATCTCGAGCGACGGTGAGCAAGGGAGGCAACTAGTTCTCAGTTCCTAGCAATTTGCCGAGCCACAACTCCGCAATCAGATAAATACGGATGGAGACACGTGGAAGCGGCGTGCCAGGCGGCGAATGTGCTCGACCGACAATGATCTCCTGCCATGCAGAATTTCAGATATCAATCCCTTGTGTTTGAATACGTCGAGCAAGTCTTTCTGTTGAAGGTGGTTGGCGGCCATCAGTTCTTTGAGAACGTCCACAGGAGTGGCTTCCGCCCTGATCGCGAATGCCTTCTTTTCGTAATCGTCAATCAAGACGCTCAGAAGCTCGCAATAATCCTGCTCCGCTTTCGTGAGTTCTGGTTTGTGAAGTGCCTGCTCAAGCAGTGAGCGCAAGCGCCGATGTTCGCTGCTGCCATGAATTACCTTGGGAGGCTTCTCCATTAGCAATTGTTTGTACTCTACAGTTGCGGTTGCCATCGCTATGGCCCCTTTCTGGTGTATTCCGGGTGCGTCTGAATGCGCTCAACGAGCACCGTCTGGAGCCGGTAATTTATCGTGGCGGTGAGTCGAAAATCATTCCCTTTGATGTTGAACACAACGTAGGGTTTCACATAGTCTGCTTTTCCCCAGGTGAGTTTGAGATCCGGAAAATGCTTCCAAGCTGCTTCCTCCACGACTTTCACCCAAGCGGCCAAGGCCATTCCCAAACCGCTGCCCTTGTAGTCCTGCTCGGCCTGCGTCAGCTTGTCGCGGCCTATGATCCGCATTCCCAGTCCTGGTTCACAATTAGTGAACCAATCAATTCATCGTAGTTCACATTATGTGAACTGTCAAGGGCATTTCCTGCGGCCGTGTACGCGAGCCTCCTTGGTAGTTGGAAATCAGCGAACGAGGATGCCGGCGTAGCCGACGACCCAGTCGCGTTCGCCGGAGATGTCGCCGGAGGTGGCGTAGCGGATCAACTGCGAGGAAGTCGCGCCCAGGCGTTTGGCGGCGGTGAGCATGGCCACGGTAGGGCCGTAGCCGCACATCGAGATGTGTGCGTCGCGCACCACGTCGAAGAGGGCGCGGGGATCGAGGGCCAGGATCGCGTCAATCGCCATCTTATCTTTTACGCGGGTGATGTCGTCGGGCTCGTAGTGATTCATGTCGCTGGAGGCGATGATCAGGATCTTCTCTCCGCTGTCGTGGATCACGTGCGCGATCACCTCGCCCAGCGCGGCGAGGACTTCGAACTGGCCAGTCCCGATGGCGATGGGCACGAAGGTGAATTGCGGGAGCTGCACCTGCAGGAAGGGAAGCTGGACTTCGAGGGCGTGCTCGGAGCGGTGGGCTTCGGCGTCGTCAGACAAAAGAGAAAAATTCTGCTTGAGGGCGGCGGCGAGTGGGGAATCAATGCGCGCTTCGCCTAAGGGCGTTTGCCACGTTCCTTCGCTGTTGATGGCAAGAGGATGTCCGCGGCCGGTGTGGTTAGGACAGAGAATGACGACGCGCTGCGGCAGTTTGAGGCGCGCATAGACGGCGCCGGCGACGTGGCCCGAGTACATGTATCCGGCGTGAGGAACGACGCAGCCGAGAGCGTCGAGTTTTTCTTTTCCGTTGGAGGTGTAGCGCTGCACGTCGGCGAGAAGCACCTCTGGCTTCGCGGGATAGAACGAGCCGGCGACGGCGGGGGAACGCGGCATGAGAGTTGTCAGTTGTCAGTTCTCAGTTGTCAGTGATGAGCTGCGAATACCGAGATCAGGGATCAATGGCTGACTACTGACTCCTGATTACTGACTCCAAGTTTCTAAATAAGTCGGCCATTTTGTCGAGGGAGACGGCCTCGGCGCGGGCATTGGGCTTGATCCTACTCTTCTCCAGCGCCGTTTTCAGTGATGCGGGCGGGTAGTGCGGCTTCAGGTTATTGACCAGTGTCTTGCGCTTCTGTCCGAACGAGAGTTTCAGGAAATCGACGAACTCGCGCTCGGGGACGCGCAGTTTCTCCAGTTGGGGCGCGATGGTCAGGCGCAGCACCGCGGATTGTACTTTGGGCGGGGGATTGAACGCGCCCGGGGGCACGGCGAACAGGCGCTCGACTTTGGCGTAAAGCTGTGCGGTGGCGGAGAGCAGGCCATACTCGCTGCCGCCGGGCTTGGCGGCGATGCGGTCGGCGACTTCGCGCTGCACCATGATCACCAGGCTCTCGAAATGCTGGTGGAAGCGGAACAGGTGCGTGAGGATGGGCGAGGTGATGTAGTAGGGCAGATTACCCACGAGGCGAGCTTTGGTAGGAAGTGTGGGAAGGCCGGGGCGGGAGCGTCCGGGCATGGGCGCGAAGAGGGTGGAGATATCAATGGCGAGGACATCGCCTTCGATGATCTCGACATTGGGTGTGGCGGAATACTTCATGCGCAGCTGGGCGGCGAGCACGCGATCGAGTTCGATAGCCATGAGGCGGCGGGCGCGCTCAGCGAGGAGCGAAGTCAGAATGCCCATGCCGGGGCCGATTTCCACAACTGTTGTGTCGGACACATCGCCAAGGGCGTCCACGATGCGCTGTGCCACAGAGGGATCGGCGAGGAAGTGCTGACCCAGTTTGGGACGCGGGCGGTTGGCGCTCCTCCGCTTTCGGGAGGGCGTTGTCCCGTTCAGGACCGCCGGTGAGGTGTTCTCGCCGTTCTCCACATTGACCCTCTTTCCACTCGCCATTTAGACTGCCAAGTTATCCCTGCAGTGGGCTTTCAGCGCCATCTTTTCGTACCTTAGTGCGCTGCCCCGACTCTTTCTGGAGGTAATTCCCCGATGCACATTGTGTTCGCGGCATCCGAATGCGTGCCCTTTTCCAAGACGGGCGGACTTGCCGACGTGGTGGGCGCGCTACCCCAAGCCCTGGCTGCCCTGGGCCACAGCGTGACAGTGTATTTGCCGCGATACCGCCAGACCAAACTGGGCGATGCCAAGACCGTGGTGCGCAGCATTACGGTGCCCTTCGACGACAGCTACCGGTTCTGCTCGGTGCTGGACGGGGGCATCCGGTCGGGCGTGCAATTTTACTTCATCGAGTATCCTCCCTTTTTCGATCGAGACGCACTGTATGGGACGTCGGTGGGAGACTACCACGACAACGCGGAGCGGTTCGCGCTGTACTCGCGGGCGGTGCTGGAGGCGTCGAAAATCCTGGGGGTGCCGGATGTGTTTCACTGCCATGACTGGCAGTCGGCGCTGATCCCGGTGCTGCTGCGCACGGTGTACGAGGAAGATCCGGCGTTTGAAGGCGTGCCCTGCGTATTCACCATCCACAACATGGGGTTCCAGGGGCTGTTCTCGCCGGACATCCTGCCGCTGCTGATGCTGCCGTGGGACCTGTTCACCATCACCAAGCTGGAATTTTATGGGAACGTGAATTTTCTGAAGGGTGCGCTGGTGTATTCCGATTACATCACGACGGTGAGCAAGAAATACAGCCAGGAAATTCAGACGGCGGAGTATGGGTTCGGGCTGGAAGGGGTGCTGCGCGGGCGATCGGCGACGGTGACCGGGATTTTGAATGGCGTGGACTACGACGAGTGGAGCCCGGAGAAAGACAAGTTCATCAAGGCCAACTATTCGCCATCGGATCTGCGCGGGAAAGAGGCGTGCAAGCGCGATCTGCTGGAGCAGTTCGCGGTGACGAATGCGGATCCGCGGCTGCCGGTGATTGGGATCGTGTCGCGATTTGCGGCGCAGAAGGGGTTCGACCTAATTTCGCAAATCATGGACCGGCTGGCCCGCGAAGACATGATCGTGGTGGCGCTGGGCAGCGGAGACAAGGAATATCAGGACATGTTTGTGCGGCTGAACAAGCAGTTTCCCAACAAGATTGCGGTCAAAATTGCATATGACAATGCGCTGGCGCACAAGATCGAGGCAGGGGCGGACATGTTCCTGATGCCGTCGAAGTACGAGCCATGCGGGCTGAACCAGATTTACAGCCTGAAGTACGGGACGGTGCCGATCGTGCGGGCGACCGGGGGGCTGGACGACACGATTGAACCGTGGGATGCGCGGACGGGGAAGGGGACGGGGTTCAAGTTCACGCAGTACAGCGGCGAGGCGCTGCTGGGAGCGGTGAAGGGGGCGCTGCAGGCGTATCAGGACCGGCCGAGTTGGCAGGGGCTGATGCGCAACGGGATGAACAAAGATTTTTCGTGGAATGCCGCGGCGAAAGATTACGTGCGAGTATATGACAGGGTAAGGTCGGCGAAGACAACGACGGCGGCGTGAAGGAGTCGGCAGGAGTTAGTAGCTGGGAGTTAGCGGTTTCACAATGAGCAGATCAGAAAATCTTAAGTACCGCAGGGGCTAAAGCCCCCGTCTATTAGGTCGTCTCAATGGACCGCTAAAGCGGTTCTCCACCCAAAAGCTGCATCACCTGCCCACGTCTCGAAAACCACGAGACGTGGGGCACCCCCAAACTCCTCAACCCCTAACTCCTAATTCCCAATCCTCAATTCCTAACTCCTAACTCCTGACTCCTGACTCCTAACTACTGCTTTTGAGGGGCGGAGATTTCCGTCGTGGTTGCTGCGTTCACGTCGAGCGAAACGCGGGTCAAATGCGGGAAGAAAGGCGTGACTTCAAAGGGGACTTTCTCCCGAGGTGAATAGAGGGCGACGGCTTGGGTTTTGACGAGGGTCAGCTGGTCATTCCAGGGATCGACCCGAATGCGACCGCCCAGGGGAAGCGCGGCGATCTGATCGAGTTTGTCCGGCTCGAGAGCGGGTGAGGACGCGACGAGATCGGCCATGCGCGTGATGTGACCATCCTGTCCGAGGCTGTTTCCGAGGTGAGGAGTCAAGAGGGCGGTCAGATCGCCGGCGCGCACCGAAAGCTGTTTCAGGAAGAGCGCAGCGGCGGGAAGCTTGTCGGCATAAGGCGAGTGCTTCAGGAAATCCAGGGCGCGCTGATCGGCTTCCTGCTCCTCGTGGGCATCATGGTGGAAACCGAGCTTCTGATAGGTGTACTCATCCGAAAAAAGGATGCGGTCGCTGAAGGCGTACTTGCTGCCGAGTTGATGTCCCAAGACGATGTGGGCGAGTTCGTGAGAGAGCACCATGGCCAGGCTGGCCTCGTCGGGGAGCACATCCACGAGACCGCGGCTCACGATGATGGTGTGGCCGACGTGGAAAGTTTCCATGGGCGTGGTCATGAGCACGCGCGTGTGCACCGGGGGGATGTTGAGATTGTTGGTGATCATCAGGTTGTTGACCACGGTTTGTAAGATCTTGTCGACTTCGCCTTCGGGAGAGAGCAGGCCGGCGGTTTCGAGTTTTTCGAGAACGTTATTTTCCGCCTGCTGGTCCCACTGGCGCATGCTCTCGATGGGCGAGGAATCCTGCGCTTTGTCGCTTTGATCCTTGACGGTCGTGGAATCAACGAGGACTTCGGTGAGTTCCTGCTGGTTGCCGGCACGGCGGAGGTCATAGCCCCAGATACGGGTCTGGGCCTTGAAGTTGACGTTGCGCTTCAAGCTGAGCTTCATGTCGGACTCTTCGCTGTAGACGAAGGTGGGCAGCCACATTCCGGGCTGCTCGTTCACGCGCCAGCTGTCCATGTGGAAGAAGTAATTGTTGCGGGCGTGGGGAGCGTAGGTGCCGTTGAAACGCACGATGTTGTAATTCTGATCTTCCACCCAGATGCGGCCCAGAAAACGACCCGTGCCGGAACCCTTCCTGGGAAAAACGCTGAACACGAGGCAACGGACGTCGCCGAGGAATTCGCGGCGTTCGAATTTGAAGTCGTAGTGATTGCGGTCGAAGCCGCTGCGGTCCACGAAGACCATCCAGGAAAATCCGATGGGCTTGTACTGGATGGTGTAGAGGTTGCCGAAGTGTCCGAAGAAGCGCTGCCAAAAACCGGGCTGACCAAGGAACGAGCGGTCGCTCACATCCTGACTCATATCGAGACGGCCGAGAAAGTAGCGGTCGCCAGCGGGCACAGAGCCCAGCTTTTCGTCGGTCCGCATGTTCTGCAAGTAGGTCTCGACGATGGGCGTGTAGTCGCGCAGGTTCTGCACGGTGGCGTGCTCACGCTCGATGATGCGGTCAACGATCTGGTCTTCAAGTGTGGCATTGCCGCCGGCGGTTGCGGACTGCGCCGCCTGGACTTTCAAGTCTTCGGCGGCAGCGCTGAGGGACAACAACAGGACCGCGATCGCAATAGCCTTCAGGTTTCCCATGGTCTTCCTCGTTCCTAGTTAGCAAGCTGAAAAATGACGTGCAGGACGGCGGTGGAATCGACAGCGTGGCCGTCACGCCGGGCCGGCCGAAAATGGATTTTGGAAGCCGCGGCCATGGCGGCTTCATCGAGGCCGTGTCCCAGGCCGCGCGTCACACCCAGCACGTGCGCCTCGCCGGAGGCTGCGAACATGACGTTCAACAAGACCTCGCCTTCAATGTGCAGTTGCCGAGCTTCCACCGTGTAAAGCGGTGCCGGCTTCGACAAAATTTCAACCGGCGTCGTTGGAGAGGGACTCTCCACGGGCCGTGACGTGGAAGCCAGCACGGTGCGCGTGTCGCCGAATGCGCCCGCCTGCACGGTGGCACGTCCGTTGCTTCGGCCATCCCCTTGGCTGGGGACGGCTATGTTACTCCCAAAACCTGCGCTGGCAACGGTACCGGGAGTGCCATGTTGGTTTCCTGATCCGTTGCCCTGTCCTGGGCCGGTGGGCCTATCGAACGAGCCGAGACTGGCCATGACGAGATGGTGGTTACTGTCGCTCTTGCTCCTGGTGCCGCGTTCGTCGCCAAATCCTCCCGTCTGAACTTGTTCCACAGGTTTGTTAACGACGGGCTTCAGGGAACTGCCGAATTCACCGGTACGCACCAGCATCGGAGTGCGCGCGCCCCCGGGCTTCAGGAGGGTGGCCACTTCCCCTGGCGGCAATTTCACCTGCGGGGGCACTGGGGGCAACTCGTGTTTCGCAGTTGGACGACTTACTTCGCGGCGCGGCGTGATGATCGGAGCGGGCGGCAAGAGCCGCGCGTGAACTACGGACTTGGGGGCTGCGGGCAGTGGCTCGGTCACCATCACTAGAGGCGTGAGATGGTAAGAGGTCTTCACCAGCAGCTTCTGAGGCTGAATCAAGCCCAACTGGATCAGCAGCAATAAGGCTATCGTTTGCAGCAGGAAGCTCGCCCCGAGGGCGTGCCAGTTCGTCTTCCTCTCGGGAAGCAGGGAAAGGCTGAGGGCTTGGCCGGAAGTCTCCATGGATATGCCGTTGGCGCGGAAGGGGAGACCTTACGTTAATGGCCCGATGGCGGTGGAGTAAACGTTTCCGGGGGACATGTACGAAAGAGCAGTTCTCAGTTGTCAGTTGTCAGTTCTCAGCCAGAGTACCGAGTACCGAGTACCGATTACCGATTACCGAGAGAACGCCTCAAAGTGGAAACCAGAAAATGGGAACGAAGATTCAGAACCGAGTGAGAATGGTAACTGACAACTGATAACTGACAACTGGACTAGAGCCCAGCTTCTTCGAGCAGGCGGTCTACGAGGTCGGCGGCGGGTATGGAACGGATGCGGGCGACGCCCGTGCCTGCCCATAAGGAAAGGTAGTCGGATTTGCCTTGTTTCGCGGCGGCGGTGCGCATGGGCCGGGTGAGGGCGTTCTGCAGTGGAAAAGGAAGGATGTCGTTCTCACGTCCTTGCAAATCGGCCATGAACTTATTTCTAAGGCCCCGAGCGGGACGACCAGAGAATGCGCGCGTGATCTCAGTGGTATCGGCGCGTGCAGCGAGGAGGGCACGCTTGTACGTCTGCGAGGCTCCGGATTCCGGACAGGTCAGGAAGGCGGTGCCTAGCTGAACTGCGGACGCACCTGCTGCGATCGCGTTCGCGATGTCATGGCCATCCATGAGGCCGCCGGATGCGATGATCGGGACCGAGCACGACGCGACGAGTTCGCGGACTAGTTCCAGCGTCGGAACCATTGAATCTTCAAACGCTCGTGCGAATGTACCGCGATGAGCACCAGCCTCCGCGCCCTGGGCGGCGATGGCGTCCACACCGGCCGACTGCAACAGGTGTCCTTCTTCAACGGTGGTTGCAGTGCCAATCACGATGATGCCTTGCTGTTTCAGGCGCGCCATTGTGGGGGCATCGGGAATGCCGAAGGTGAAACTGAAAACCGGGACGCCTGCTTCAATCACGGCGTCCACCTGTCGCGGAAAGGGGTCGGGCGGCAGCTTGGGGAGTTGGGGCGCAGGTAGTGCCAGCTCTTCATGAATTTTGGTGAGCAACGCCAACATAGGACCTGGGTTACCGTCTACGTGTTCTTCGTGGCGAGCGCTGAACAGGTTGACTGCAAAGGGGCGGGTGGTCAGCGCGCGCGTTCGTCGGATTTCTTCAACGATTTGTTCCGGAGTCATATAGGCGCAGCCCAGTGAGCCGAGGCCACCTGCATTGGAGACGGCAGCGGCGAGTTCGGGAGTCGAGGGACCGCCCGCCATGGGGGCGAGGATGATGGGATTTTCGATTCCGAGCTTTTGGAGGAGTTGGTTCGGCATCAAGGTCATTGATGCTCTGGACAAGAAGGGGATGCAGTTCTCAGTCCCACGTCTCGAAAAACACGAGACGTGGGGCACCCCGGGTAGTTCTCGGTTGTCAGTTCACAGTCCTTTGGTGGCGGAAAAGGAGGAAGACCGGGATGCCAGCGAGAATGACCAGAGAGCCGACGGCGGAATACTTCAAGTTTTCCGTGAAGGTGTAGTAGAGCAAGATGGCGGAAGCGAAAATGAAGAGTGCGGGCACGAGCGGATATCCCCAGGTGCGGTAGGGCCGGGGGGCGGCAGGGTTGCGGTGGCGGAAGACGAAGACGGTGCTGCTGGCGATCATGTAGAAGAGCCACTCGGCAAAAATCGCCAGGGAAAAAAGCTGCTGGAAGCTTCCTGCCGATAGCAAGAGAGCAATGGAGAGCGCGGCTTGCACGATCAGGGCAGTGGAGGGGGTCCGAAAGCGGGGATGCACTTCCGCCAACGCATTGAAGAAATATCCATCGCGAGCGACGGCATAGGGAACGCGGGCGCCGCTCATGATAGTGCCATTGAGAGTCACCAACATGGAAAGAGCCATTCCCGCGGAGACCAATCCAGCGCCCCATCGGCCCACGGCGAGGGCGGTGACGGTGGAAGCGGGACGAGGCGAGGCGGCGATCATGGTGGCGGGCATGACGTACTGCACGGCGGCATTCAAGAGCATGTAGAGCGCTGCAACGGTGGCGACTCCGGCGACGAGTGCAATGGGGATGCTGCGTTCGGGGCGGCGCACCTCGCCCGCCACCATATTGAGATCGTTCCAGCCGTCATAAGCCCAGAGCGCGGCCACGAGAGCTGCCATGAAGCCGGTCACGCCGCCGAGGGCGCGGTCGTATCCGGTCTTAAAGTTGCTCCATGATCCGCCGGAAAAATGAAATGCGAGTATGACGACAGCGAGGACGATCGCGACTTTTAAGAGGGTAAAGATGAGCTGAAAATCGCCCGCCTTTCTCACTCCGATGTAATTCAGGGTGGAGATGAGAATAGTGGCGGCGATCGCGACCAGAGTGCCGTAAGTGATGGGGAAGGGGGTCGTGATCAGCGGGTTCGCGAAAAAGGAAAAAATGGAGAAGGTGCCGAGGATGCGCACCAGGCCAGTGGTCACGGAGGCGATGGAGGCGGGCTTGGCGATGACGAACCAGGTCCAGGCGTAAAGAAATCCGGCGAGCGGGCCGTAGCCGTCACGGACATAAACATATTCGCCGCCAGCCTGGGGTTTCATGGCGCCGAGTTCGGCGTAGGTGAGGGCGCCGAAAAAGGACAACAGGCCACCCACGACCCACGCGAGGTAAACGAGGCGGGCCGAACCGACGGCCTGCATCATCTCGGCGGGGACGAGAAAAATGCCGCTGCCAATGATGGTGCCGACCACGATGGCGGTGGCGTGGCTGACACCCAGGTCGCGCGAGAGTTCGAGGGGCATGGTGTTTCTAGCCGGGAGTTCCGGATTTTTGTTTTCAGTTGTCAGTTGTCAGTTCTCAGTTCTCAGTTTCCCACGTCTCGAAAAGCACGAGACGTGGGGCACCCCAGAGCGGTTCTCAGTTGTCAGTTCTCAGTCCCCAAAAAATGATGCTGGCCAGGTATCCGGTGGCAAATGTCACGGTGGTCCCGATGGTCACGTACCAGGTCCAGGGAACGCGCGTCCAGATCGAGATATAAAGTTCAGTGGCAAATCCCAGCAACATGCCCACCATGGCGCCGGATTGGTTGGCGCGGCGGGTGAGCAAGCCTAGCAGAAAGACGCCGAGCAAAGCGCCATAGGCCACGGAGGCGATGGAGAGGCCGATTTCGACCACGTGGCCGCCGCGGCGCGACAGAAGCGCGAGGGCAAATAAAACGATTCCCCAGAGCACAGTGGCGATGCGGGAAACACGCACGCGAGCCTGGTCATCGGATAGACCCTTCCGACGAAGATAAAAATCAACAATCGAACTCGAGGAGAGCGAATTCAGGGCGGCGCTGAGATTGGACATGGCGGCGGCGAGGATGGCGGCGATCATCAATCCGGAGAGGCCGTGGGGCATCTGGGTGACGATAAATGTTGGGAAGATACGGTCGGAGCGACCAAGAGGGGTCACCGGGGGAAACATTCGATAAAACACGAAGAGCATCACGCCGACCACTAAGAACAACGCAAACTGAAAAAGGATGGCGACGCCGCTGGAGAGCAGGGCGATCTGGGACTGGCGGGCGGTACGCGCGGAGAGCAGGCGCTGGACCATGAGCTGATCGGTGCCGTGGCTGGCGGTGGTCAGGAAAGTGCCGCCGATCAGTCCTGCCCAGAAGGTGTAGGTCCTGGAAAAGTCGGGGGAAAAATCGAAGACGCGGAATTTTGCCGCGGCATCGGCGGTGGCGTGAATAGTGGTCCAGCCGCCGGGGATCAGGTGGAGCAGGGTGAAAAATCCGACGAGGGTACCGCCGACGTAGATGGCCATCTGGATCACGTCAGTCCAAATGACGGCGGCCATGCCGCCTTCGAAGGTGTAGATCAAGGTAAGAGCGGTGATGATGGCGATGGAGGCCAGGTCGCTGGTGCCGATGGCGATGCCCACCACGATGGAAACGGCGAAGATGCGCACACCCTCGGCGGCGGCGCGGGTCAGGAGAAAAAGTCCGGCGGTCAGACTGCGCAGCTGGGGGCCGAAGCGGCGCTCTATGAACTGGTAGGCGGTGAACATTTCCCCGCGAAAATACTGGGGGATAAAAAGGAGGCTGATGATCACGCGGGCGACGAGGTATCCCAGGACAACCTGGAGGAAACCGAGGTTCGAGTCGTAGGCGAGGCCGGGAATGCTGATGATGGTGAGGGTGCTGGTCTCGGCGGCAACGATGGAAAGCGCAATCGCCCACCAGGGGATGTTGCGGTCGGCAAGGAAATAATCACGGAGCGAACGCTGTCGTTTGCGGAAGCGCAGGCCAAAAAGCGTGATTCCCACCAGGTAAACCGCGATGATGAAGAGGTCGAGGCGATCCAGGCCCGAGGGCGGATGGGTCACGATGAAAATGGCGAGGCCGCGCATTCGGATGGAGAAGTGCGGTCATTATGCGGGAAAACGAAGCGCGCCGGGTGGAAAACTATGGGCGTGATGCAGGCGCGTGTGCTAGAAATCGCGGGATGACGCACTTCCTCGCTATTGACGGCGGTGGTACCACGACGACATGCGTGGTGGCGGACGAGAAGTCTGTGCTGGCGAGGGCGACGGCTTCGGCCAGCAACATCAATCGAGTGGGGGAGGAGAAGGCGCGCACTGCGCTACACGCGGCCATTGGGGAGGCGTGCGCGTCGGCTGGGGTGGATCCAAAAACTGTTCTGCGGACGTGCGCGGGGGTTGCGGGCGGCGGAAGGCAAGCGATCAGCGAAACGATCAAGCGCATCGTCGGCGAGGTGGTGGGCGGGGAAGTGCAAGTGGTCGGCGATATGGTGATTGCGCTAGAAGCGGCGTTTCCGGGAGCGCCGGGAGTAATCGTGATCGCCGGGACAGGATCAATAGCGTTCGGGCGCAATGAGCGGGGCGAGACTGGGCGCGCGGGGGGATGGGGATACACGGTGTCCGACGAAGGATCAGGATATTGGATCGGGCGAACGGCGGTGCGATTTGCGCTGCGGGCGCGGGACGAAGGTCATGACACGGAACTGCTATCCGAAGTCATGCGTGCGTTCGGAGTGCGGGAATTTGAGGAACTGGTGCGCGGGGTGAACCGTCCGTCCGCCGACTTTGCGGCAATCGCGCCTGCGGTGATTGCTCTAGCGGAGAAAGATGATTTTGCACGCGGGGTGCTCAGTTTTGCGGCGAAAGAGCTGGCGGCACTGGCGGAAATTGTGATCCGGCACATCTGGGGCACAGAGCAGCATGTCCCAGTTGCGACGGCGGGGGGCGTCTTCCGTAACTCCTCTCTCATGCGCGAACTTTTCTACAATGAACTGCGCGCGCTTTGGCCAGAGATCACGGCGATCGCGGAAGTCATCGAGCCGATGCAGGGCGCGTTGTATCTGGCTAGAAACGGCTAAACAATACCCAGTACTCAGTACTCAATTAACAGTGCAGCTAACGTCCACTGACAAATACTCAAAGATCAATACTCAAGGGCACCATGGATAAACCTGAGTCAACTCCCCCGAATCCGGCGCCGGCAGGAGATAACCATCCCGCAACCTTTGCCACCGGGCCGGGCCAACTACCCGGAATGGCGGAAGCCACGCCGGATGGACTGCGGCGAATTGTAGCTAATCCGGGATTGTCTGAAGATCTGGCTTTGTCGCTGCTCAAGCGCGGCGACCTGCCCACCGGAGTGCTGGAGGAACTGGCGAAGAATTCCGCGGCCATGCAAAGCCATCGGGTGCGGACGCGGGTGGCGTGTCACGCGAAGACGCCGAGGCACGTCGCCATCGCACTGGTTCGCCAGCTGTACACGTTTGAATTAATGGAAGTGGCGCTGGCGCCGGCGGTGCTGCCGGAGATCGCGATGGCGGCAGAACAGGCGATCCTGATGCGGCTGGAGAAGATTGCCTGCGGGGAACGCGTGACCCTGGCGCGACGGAGCTCGGGACGGCTGGCGGCGTCGCTGCTGCTGGACGCTGATCCGCGCGTGATCGAGGCAGCATTGGACAATTCGCGGGTCACGGAAGATGTGGTGACCAAGGCAGTTTTGAGTGCCAAATCGTCAGCGGCCCTGCTGGAGCTGGTATGTCATCACAGCAAATGGGCCGTGCGGCCGGAGATTCGCGAAGCTCTCCTGCGGAACGAAAAATTGCCGGTGCCGCGGGCGCTGGAGATTGCAAAATTGTTGCCGGCGCATACGCTGCGCGCGCTGGTCCACGATTCGCATCTGAAAGAGAACATCCGCGGGTTTTTGCGGCAGGAGTTGGAGGAGCGTGGGAAGTAGTTAGAAGTCAGTAGTCAGGAATCAGGAATCAGTAAAAAACTCAGGGGCTAAAGCCCCACTTTTTTTATCGCCGGGTCGGCACGGCTGAAGCCGTGCCTTGATACGAACTGCCGGGACTAAAGCCCGATTCATCACGGACCTCGGACGTCGGGCCTAAAGGCCCGCTCTTCCACGGTGAAGTCGAACCCGACCAAAAAGACCACCTTATCAAGTCATATCGCAAGGCTGGGGAACTATGCGACCATAGGGCTTCCATGAGGTCGCTTTTAGACATCCTGGCGCAGATTTTTGCCACGTTGTGGGCGCATAAACTGCGATCCATCCTGACGATGTTCGGCATCGCGTGGGGTGTGGGGTCGCTGCTGCTGCTGGTGGGACTGGGCGAAGGATTTCGCTCGGGGAACAAGCGCCAGCTCTCGCAATTCGGCGAGAACATCATGTTCGTTTTTCCCGGGCGGGCGCCGGCGGTGGCGGGAAGCATGAATTCCGCGCGCGAATATCTGCTGACCTACCAGGACTACCAGGACATTGCTGATTCGAAAAAGGCGCCGCACGTACGTTATGCGACGCCGGTGCTGACGCGCAACGACGTGCGGGCGGCCAGCGAGTTTGCCAACGCCAATGGGGAGATCACCGGGGTGGAACCGCAGTACGGAATCATCCGGTACTTGCCGCTGAAACAGGGGCGGTGGCTGAATTCCTTCGACGAGGCCCAGCGCCGCAACGTGGTGGTGCTGGGGGATGAGATGACGAAGAACCTGTTTTCGGGGCGGCCGGCGGTGGGTGCGACGATCGTCCTGAACGGGCTGAGTTTCGAAGTTGTGGGTACGGTGGAACGGGTGGGGCGTGGCGATGAGAATTCCACCAACATGCGGGCGTACGTTCCGTTCCACGTGATGCAAACGTTTTTTCCCAACAAGAAAGAGAACCACAAGGACGCGGTGTCGTTCATCAATTACCAGCCGGTCACCGCCGCCGATCATGTTTTTGCGCGGGACGAGGTGCGCAGGATCATCGCGCACAATCATGGCTTCGACTGGCGCGACGATAACTCGTTCGAAATATGGGACACGGTGCAGCAGGCGGAGATGATGGGACTGATCTTCAGCGCGATGCAGATGTTCCTAGGCACGGTTGGGATCGTGACGCTGGCGCTGGGAGCGATTGGGGTGATCAACATCATGCTGGTGGCGGTGAGCGAGCGGACGCGCGAAATCGGGTTGCGCAAGGCCCTGGGCGCCACCAATCGCAGCATTTTGTGGCAATTTTTCCTGGAAGGAATTCTGTTGACCCTGCTCAGCGGGTTGATCGGGATGACGTTTGCCGGAACGCTGATGTATTTCCTGGGAAAGATACAGGGGCCACAAGGATTCGATCCTCCGAAGATGGTGGTGTCAACGGCCATACTGGCGATCGTGACGCTCACGTTGGCGGGAGTTGTGGCGGGGCTCTACCCGGCGCGCAAAGCGTCGCTGCTGGAGCCGGTGGAAGCACTCAGGGCGGAGTAATGAAACGCGACCTTCTTCACGAAGCCTACGACGCGATGCGGCATAACCGCCGCAGCACGGCGTTGACCATGCTGGGCATGGCGTGGGGAATCGCTACCGTGGTGATGCTGCTGGCGTACGGGGATGGCTTCGGGCAGGCATGCGCCAACATTTTCGCCAACTTCGGGACCAAGATGATGATCGTGGTTCCCGGGCGTACTTCGATGCAGGCGGGGGGGCAGAAAGCCGGGGTGAAACTGCGATTCACCCTGGAGGACCTCGACGTCCTCACCACGAATCTTCCGCAGATCATGCACATCTCGCCTGAGGTAGCGCTGGACTGCAACGTGCAGTACGACACCCGCAGCTTTAGCTGGAACGTCTCGGGCGATTACCCCGAGGTCATGTCAATTCGCGCTCTGACGGTTGCCCAGGGGCGCTTCTTTAATCCACAAGATGAAATGCAGCGCGGGCGCGTGGCCGTCCTGGGGTCGGAAGCCAAGGAAAAACTATTCAATGGGCGCAGTGCGCTCGGTGAGCGAGTTCGGGTCAATGGATTGAGTTTCGAGGTGATCGGGGTGCTGGAGCCCAAGATGCAGGCGGGCAACGACAACATCAACCGCGTGCTCTACATTCCGTTCACCGCGATGGGCGACATCAAAGACACGCAATACATCGATTCCATCTGGTTTAACTACGAAACTCCCGAGTACCTGCGGCTGGAGCAGTCGGTGCGCTCGGTGATGTCGATCCAGCACAGGTTCATTTCCACGGACCGGAGGGCCCTGCAAATCTTCAACCTGATGGACCAGGTGCATCAATTCGAAATCATTACCCTGGGACTGAAGGTGTTGCTGCTCTTTATCGGCAGCCTGACGCTGGGGATCGGGGGCATCGGATTGATGAACATCATGCTGGTGTCGGTGACGCAGCGGACGCGGGAGATTGGACTGGAAAAGGCGCTGGGGGCCAGCAAGGGCGCCATCATCTTTCAATTCCTGGCGGAGGCGTTGACCATCAGCTTCATCGGCGGAATTTTCGGGGTGCTGCTGGCCTACATCGTGTCGTTTTCGGTGGGGCGGCTGACGGTTTACAGCGCCATCGCAAAACACGCCGAGAACGGGGATATCCGGCTGGTGATCCACCCCACAACCCTGCTGGTGGCGACGATTGTTCTGGGGCTGGTTGGGTTGATCAGCGGGCTGGTGCCCGCGATCCGCGCCTCGCGGCTGGACCCGATCGAGGCGCTCCGCTACGAGTAAGAGCTTCCGCTAACACCTGCTGGAGTTTTTTCCGATTAGACGCGGGCAAAAACCGCAGCGCAGCGCGAGCGAGCGCGATGTAGGCCATTTGCGCCTCGGGAAGCTTGCGCAGGCTGGCGAGGTTCTTGCGAACGGTCTCCGCGTCGCCGCGAATGATGGGACCGCTGAAGGCGGCGGAGGCGCTCTGCTGGGAGTAATTACGAAGTGTCTGGGTAACGATGGGAAGCATCGCTTTCCTGGCAGCCGCAGCGGACAAGCCGGCAGCGCGTCCGACTTTCTCCGCGAGCGCAAGAGTAGTGATCAAAAGGGGAGAGGCGAAGGCGCCGAAGGCGTGATACAGCGGCTTTTTTGCGGGAGTGATGTTGATGGCGGTTCCGCCAAGGTCGCGCACGATGGCACGCGCCGCGCGGACCGCGGCGGGATCGCCTTCCAGGGCAAATGCCACGCCCGCGAGTGCCGGCGCTTCCCGATGGACAAAACTCATCATGGGATGCACGGAAGCGACGGCGGCGCCACGCGCCTTCAGTGCGGATAATTCAGTGCTGGTGAGTGCGCCGCTGGAGTGAAATACAAATTTGTTCTTCCACGAGTACGTTTTGGCGAGTTGCAGTGCGGTGCCGCGGATGGCGTCGTCCGGAATGCAGATCCAGACGACATCGGCGTTGAACGTGGCATGGTTGCTAGAGACAACTCGGGCCCTGAGATTGTTGGGAAGCCTTGGCAGGCGTCTTGGGGAGCTGATCCTCGAGCGAGTCACGATTTCGTCCATGGCGTAGCCGGCATGGTGCAACGCCACAGCGAGCGCCGAGCCCAGCCTTCCCGCACCGATAATCGTCACCCGCGGCTTGCGAGGCATGGCGGGCAGCATAACAAGGGGTTTCAAGAAGAGCAAAAACCAGTTGTCAGTTGTCAGTTCTCAGTGGTCAGTTTCCCACGTCTCGAAAAGCACGAGACGTGGGGGCCCCCCAAGGGCAGTTCTCAGTTGTCAGTTTTCCCACGTCTCGAAAATCACGAGAAGTAGGGGCACCCAACGGAGAAAGTCTAGGGGGCTCGGTCTGGCGCGGTCAGTCTGGTGCGCTCGCGGTCGGGTATAGTTTGTGGGATGGTAGGGAAGCGTTCTTCAACAAAAGCGGCCAAGGTACTCTCGTCGACAAAAGCGGCAAAGGTACTGTCGTCACGTGTAGTGTTTCGCGGGCCGGTGTTCTCCGTGGTCTCAGACCGGGTTTTGGAACCGGGTGGGATTCGCGCGCGACGCGATGTGATTCGCCATTCGGGCTCCGTGGTGGTGCTCGCTGTGGATGAGACGGGCAGGGAACCGCGGGTTCTGCTGGAAAGACAGTATCGCTACGCGGCTAAGCAGTTTCTCTGGGAGCTTCCGGCGGGAAGGATCGATCCAGGCGAAAGTGAACAAGCCGGAGCGCAGCGGGAACTTCTCGAAGAAACGGGATTTACCGCTACGTCATGGACGCGCGCTCTTCACTTTTACGTCAGCCCGGGATTTTTGGACGAGACCATGACCATTTACCTGGCGCGTGGGCTGCGCAAGGGCAAAGCACAGCCGGAAGAAGACGAAGTGATCGGGGTGCGTTTCTGGGCCTTGTCTGCCGCCCTCAAAATGATCTCCAGCCAGCGTATCCGCGATGCCAAGACCATTACCGGGCTACTCTGGTATTCCTGCCGGAAATGAGGCGGCAATATCCGGACGTTCTAGCTTTCTCGCGTGGTTTAGGACCGGTCAATGAGTGAAATGGCGATTTTTCGCCAACTGACTCGCAGCAGCGATTGTGCAGCTGCTCATTGCCTTGGTCCGAGCGCGGTTTCTATGATCCGTTCCGCTTCATCAGTTCCATCCATGCTTCTTTCGTGAGGACAGTCCTCTACCTAAGCGGAGCGGCTTCGCACACCAACGCCATAAGCAGGACTTGTGCCGCGCGGAGCTACATCTTGTTGTAGACGACAGTCTGGGCGTTCGCCTGGCCGGTTCCGTGAACCGTGAGCGTCAACGTCTTGCCATCAGGCGAGACTTTAAATCTCGTGTGGTCCATTACCTCGCCCTTCACCTTGTCGGTGACTTCGAGCGTGTGTGCGTTTACACGCTTACCTGACGACATTGAGCCGGGCGCGACATTCGGACCCTTCTCTTCATAATCCTTGCCGTCGAATTTCATGCTCAAGGTATCTTTGTAAGCGGGAGTATTGAAACTCAGGCCGTCACCTTCGTAGGCCTGAATTTCCCACTCATCGGGAGAAGTGAATTTCACGTCGGTATCCTCCCATGTTCCTCCCCAACCCGAGCCGCCGCTTATTTTTTTCATCACAACCGTGAAATCGTCGGATGTGCCGTCGGGCTTGTTGCTCGTTCCCTTAATCGTCTGCGTTTTACCGTCTGCCGAAAGCGTATGAGTCATGGAACTGAGAACCCTGCCATCCTTCTTGATCAACATCTTCCAGTTGTTGGCATCTATGGGAGTGATCGCTACGGTGTTCCCGAACTGGGTCGGCTGATCGGTGCCGTCGGCTGTATATGTGTTGGTCACGTTGCCGGATGTCCATTTGTATTTGCTGCCGCCGAGATCCTCGATTTTGGTTTGCTCGCCGGTGAAGTTGCTTTTCTCCATGTTCAGCTTCCATTTCCCGATAAAGGGATCGTCCGCGGCCCAGAGTGTGCTCGCGAGCAAGAACGCAAGCACTAGTGAAGAATAGAAGTGTTTCATGGTTCCTCTCCGGCGCCGGATTATAGACCTTAGCCGGGCAAACGCAAGGCCGGAAGATACTGGGAACGTTAGAATTTACGCAAGAAATTCGTTGGGATAGAAATGACTGTGGCCACAGGTAGGATGACTATGACGTTCCACGAAAGGCCGGGCACAGAGTTGCTCGGGAGCACAGCCCGACCGAATTTCCCGGACTGACTCAGAGTCAGGTCCCAGTTTGTTTCGCAGAAGGCTGCAAAGATGGCAGGAGTTTCTTTTTGTGCTCAAGCACTTTGAGAACGCTTGAATCGACGAGATAACGAATTGTGGAGCCACAGGCAAGGCAATCGGTTTCATGCAATTCGGCGTTGACGACTGTGTCTGCAATCGAGGAGGATCTCAGACACTCTGGACATGTCACGACGACGTAATCAGCATCTTTTCTCGGAATCCACAGTGGGACTCTGTCATTCTTGCCCAGGTGCGGCCGTATTGGTGACTCTGCAATCAATTCCTTCATTTTCGCCAGAAGCTGCTCTGGTGTGTAGCCGCCCTTTTGAAAGAAATGGTCAACGAGCAACCCAAGCGGCATGTTTGCAAGAACGTACTCGCCACTGATTGCGATTGTCGGAATATGAGGAAACCTACGGCGAACTATCGAAAGTAGCTCAAATCCGGACATTCCGGGCATCCTCAAATCGGCAAGTATCATGTCCGGCAAGACTTCTCTAAGAATCTGCAAGGCAACGAATCCGTCCTCAGCCGTCCGAACCGAAAACCCAAAGCTGCGCACGACGGCTGCTGTGGTCTCAAGCACGAGCGGGTCGTCTTCCACGATAAGCACACGACACTTGAAAAGGCGGCTGGGGTCCATAGCATTAGCCTCGGTGCTCTGATGTTACGCCTATTCGGAAAGTTATTGTCGCCGCTTCAGCAGTTGACAATCGTCGAATACGGTAGCGGCCCGGCAAGGATTTCGAAGAGCATACCCACCCAGGAGGTCAACTGGCGAAACCAGGCGTTTGCACAACTTTGCGCCGTTTGTTCGCCTCTGAACTAGGTTAATGAATGATATGGAGATGGTTTCGCCAACTACGTCTGTCAGGCGTATTCTGCGGCAAGCCATGAAATTTCATCCGGCCATTTTCGGAGGCATGCTGCTCTAGTTGTCCTTTCTGAAAAGGGCGGAAAGCCACGCCGCTAGGGCCATTTCACGTATGTACTGAGTTGACAACAGCAGCAACAAGCGTGATACTGGATGTAATCAAGCCCACACAAGCGGGTCTTCTCCTGGTCCCTGCCGAAGGATGCGCCCTACTCGCCCGTCCTCCTGAATTTTCCCGGGTGTCCCGTGCCGTTGGGCAACAACGTCCTGCGTGGTGACGCACCGGCGGGAAGTACGGAGGAAGTAAGTGGCACGTATGAAAGGCACAGTCAAGTGGTTCAATAACGCAAAAGGATTCGGATTCATCGGGCGCGAGGATGGCCCCGATGTATTCGTGCATTACAGCGCAATCAGCTCCGAAGGTTACAAGAGCCTGCAGGAAGGCGACCAGGTGGAGTTTGAAATCGTGCAGGGCCAGAAGGGCCCGCAGGCGGATAACGTAACCAAGACATCCGCCATGCAAAATCAATAGGCCGCATCGAGTTTGGCGACCCAGTCCTGCGGGACTGGGTTTTTCTTTGGAGCAGTACTCAGCACTCAGCAATCAGCATTCAGTACAGTCGAGTAGGAATGCTGAATTGGCAGAATTGACTGAATGCTGAGTGCTGAATGCTGAGTGCTGAGTGCTGGTTCATTCAACTCTGTACTCGGTTCCGATGCCTTTAGGGCGCTACAATTTCCACGAGCTCACAATTTCATGGACAACAAGACGATCGCCGGCATTCTGTACGAGACTGCCGACCTGATGGAGATCAACAATGACGACAGCTTCCGCATCCGGTCGTACCGGCGGGCGGCGGAAGCGATTGAGGCGTTGCCGGAGCGCATCGAAACCCTGATTCAAGAGCCCAAGAAATTGCTGGAAATTCCCGGGATTGGCAAAGGCATGTGCGCCAACCTGCAGGAAATCTTCCGTGAAGGCAAATTGAAGCTGCACAGTGAGCTGCTGGAGAAATACCGGCCATCGATGCTGGAGCTGCTGAAGATCCAGGGGCTGGGGCCGAAGACGATTGCCTTGCTGTGGAGCGCGCACCAGGTGTGCGATCTGGACGGGGTGGAGAAGCTGGCGCGCGCGGGAAAAATCCGGGAATTGCCGCGGATGGGGGAGAAGCAGGAACAGAAAATCCTGAAGTCGATTGAAGATTACCGGCGGATTGCAGGGCGATTTCTGCTGGACCAGGCGGAGACGGTGGCGGATAAACTGGTGAAACATATTTCCAGCGTGGCGGGAGTGGAGAAGATAACGCCGGCGGGATCGCTGCGACGAGGGCGCGAAACGGTGGGAGATCTCGACGTGCTGGTCACCGGGCAGGCATGCATCGACGACGCGCAAAGGGAAGGGCTGGCCGAACACATCGTAGGCTTTCCCGGAATCATGCAGGTGATAGCCCGCGGGGAGAACAAGGTGAGCTTTCGCCTGCGCAGCGGGATGCAGGTGGATGTGCGGATGCTGCCGCCGGATTCGTTCGGGGCGGCCATGCAGTATTTCACCGGATCAAAGAACCACAACGTGACGTTGCGGCAGAGAGCGCTGAAGCAGGGTTACACGCTCAGCGAATACGGGCTGTTCGGGCTGAAGGACGAGCAACGGGTAGCAGGGTCAACGGAGGAGGAAATCTACGCCAAGCTGGGGCTGGATTATATCGAGCCGGAGTTGCGGGAGAATTGCGGTGAGATCGAGGCGGCCGCGGCGCACAAACTTCCCCGATTGGTGAGACAGGAGGACCTGCAAGGGGATGTGCACATGCACACGGTGGAAACCGACGGCCGGTGCACGATCGAAGAGATGGCGGAGGCGGCGCGCGAGCGAGGCTACCAATACATGGCCATCACCGACCACTCCAAGAATCTCGCCTTCGCGAATGGACTGGACGATAAGCGGGCGGTGGAGCACATCGCAAAAATCCGCGCGGCCGATGCGAAGACGGAGGGCATCAAGATTTTCGCGGGGATCGAGGTCGATATCCTGGGAGACGGGTCACTCGATTTGTCGGATGGGGTGCTGGAGCAGATGGACGTGGTGATCGCGAGTGTACACTCGCATTTCAACCAGGAGCCGGCGCAGATGACGGATCGGCTGCTGCGGGCGATTTCGAATCGAAACGTGTCGCTGATCGGGCATCCCACGGGGCGCATCTTGCTGCGGCGCGACAGCTATCAATTCGACCTGGAGAAAATTTTCACGGCGGCGGCGCAAAACAAAGTTGCCATGGAGCAGAATGCATATCCGGACCGGCTGGATTTATCCGACCGGAACCTGAGGATGGCGCGGGATCGCGGAGTGAAGATCGTGATCAACACGGATTCGCATCATACATCGCACATGGACAAGATCCGCTTTGGGGTGCTGCAGGCACGACGAGCGTGGCTGACACCGGGGCACGTGTTGAACACGCTGCCGGTGGAGCAATTCGCCCGCGCCATGAAGAAAGGGTGACGCTGGGGAGGGAATCAGCATCTCAGGATTTGAGCGATATGGCAGACGAAGACAGCAACGTGACGAAGCCCACAACGCCGCCCCAGGCGTCCACCCCGGCGCCAAAAACCAGCACTGACCGGGAGCAGCGGATTCCGGTTTACGAGGAATACGACAAGGCGAAGTGGACGCTACCGCCCCCGAAGATCGTCGCCATCGCGCTGGGGATTGTCGCAGTGGTGGTGGCGATTGTCGTGTTTCTGCAACGGCCGGTTCCGACCTCCTCGGGCAGCATTGATGATGTGCAGGCGGTGGAAACGAGCGGAGGCGGGCTGCTGGTGGCGATCAACGTCACGCTGCACAATGTTGGTCAAAAGCCGTTTTATGTGCACCTGATTCATGCCAGCGTCAAGACGGACAAAGGGGAGTGGTCGGACGATGGCGCATCGGCGGTGGATTACGACCGCTATTACAGCGCGTATGCGGCGCTGAAGCAGAATGCCATCCCTGCCATCAAGCAGGAAGATAAGATTCCGGTGGGCGGCGAACAAAAGGGACGGATTATGGTTTCGTTTCCCACCACGAAGGAAGATTTCGACGCGCGCAAATCGCTGACGGTCACCGTGGATGCCTACGATCAGCGGCCGCTGGTACTCACCAAATAGGCCTTTTTTTAGGGCGGGATGACTGATCTTTTTCGTTGCCGATCCGAAGGCTAAAATGCCTGCATGATTGGACGTCCGGAAACTACCGAAGCGGCCCCCTATTATTTCAACTACATCAACCAGGTTACGGGAGACGATCCGCTGCGCAAGATGGAAGCGCAGCTGGAGGAATCGCCGGCCTTCTTCCGCACAATTTCCGAAGAAAAATCGCTGCACCGCTACGCGGCGGACAAGTGGAGCATTCGCCAGGTGCTGAATCACATCACTGACACGGAGCGGGCATTCGCGTTTCGCGCGTTATGGTTTGCGCGAGGATTTGATGAGGCGCTGCCAAGCTATGACCAGAACATCGCGGCGACCGGGGCTGACGCGGACAAGATCAGATGGGCGGATCACATCGAAGAATTTGAGCGCGTCCGGCGGGCTACGATTTCATTGTTCAAGAACATGCCTCCGGGAGCGTGGATGAAGAGCGGGATCGCCAGCGCAAACCGTTTCACGGTGCGAGCCGTGGCTTTCATCATCGCCGGACACGTCAACCATCACGCCCGCATTCTGAGAGAGCGGTATCTCTAGGCGCAAGTTGTCAGTTTTCAGTTGTCAGTTCTCAGTACCGAGTGCCGAGTCCTGAAGGCAGTTGTCCGTTGTCACCCTCAGCAAAATCCACTGGTACCCAGGTAAAAAAAGGGCGGAGGAATCCAATCCTCCACCCCAGGTCGCACACACTCACAATCTTCTTATTGCACGACCGTGACGGTCGAATGGGCCATGTTGCCCAGGCCATCGCTGGCGATGATGATCGCCGTTCCTGTGCCGGTACCCGCGGTAAAGGTGGTGGTGGGACCGGTCGTGTTGCTGATGCTGCCCACATCGGACCCGCTCAACACCAGGATCCACTGGATATTGCAGGGGGTCTGATTGCAGAAGGCCTCCAGCTCAATGCTGGAAGTGGGACCGTTGATATTTACCGTGGCGGTTGCGGGAAAGATCGCCACTTTGCGTCCCGTGGAAAAGGCGGTGGAGGTCAACAGCAGGACGCAAAGAGTTGCTGCCAGGGTCACCCAACGTGATTTCATGATTGGTCTCCTTCGTTGCACAAACATCTGTGCAGCCGTGGGGGCGGGCTCTTTCGGGCGCGATATTTCGGTGTGCTGCCTTGGGAGAGGGTCTGGGAGCCACACACACGAGCTACACGGAGAAGCCGACGCATCCTCGGGGCCGTCTTCTCAATTGCACTTACCTGGTTATCAACCTGGGGGAGATTAGCCTGAACCCGCGGCTCGTTCGGCCGATGGTTTGCGGACTATATCATGGAATGTATACATGCAACGAAATAATTGGATTTCCTGGGAAGCTGGATGGACACCTTAGGACGGACACCGAGATTCTTGGGAGAACGCCCTGGAGCGGTGTCAGGAGGTTCGGCTTGGTAGGGGTCCTTCGACTCGCCCGCGCCTCGCAAGCTCGGCTCGGGCTCGCTCAGGATGACAATTTTTTTATGCGGGCTCGCTCACAATGACAACTTCTTGCCTTGTCACGAATTTGCGGTACCCAGATCACGGCAGGGCGGGCAGAGTCGCCTTAGAGTGACACCGGGTGCGTTAGTCACCCGCCGGAGAAGGGCCTTGAAGCGAGCCAAGATTCTGATCATTGAAGATGATGCCGACACCCGCAAGGCACTGAACTTGCGACTTAGATTCAACGACTTCGATACGGTGTACGCAGTGGACGGATTTTCGGCAGTCGCGGCGGCGGCGAGGGAGCATCCCGATCTGATTTTGCTGGATATCGGACTGCCTGCCGGCGACGGCTTCATGGTGATGGATCGGCTGAAGGCTCATGAAGGCCTGGCGACGATCCCAGTGATCGTGCTGACCGGCCGGGAGCGCAAGGCGACCTTCAACCGCGCAATGCAAGCCGGATGCTACGCGTATTTTGAAAAGCCCGCGGACAATGAGGCGCTGCTGCACGCGATCCGCAGTGCGATCGGAGTGCCGGCCGCGGTGGGCAGTCAGGGTTAAATTTTTCACCCGTCGGCGGTAACGCGGGTGCCGCCGCTCCCCCGGTGCAGTCCGACTCGCCCGCAGAAGAGGACTGTCGAACATGCATCGTCTGGCCGTGGCGCTGATCGCGGAAGAAAAAGATGTTGCCGCGAGTCTGCAACAAAAACTCAGTGAAGCAGGGAATGCCCGCCTGGTATTCGTGTCGTCGCATCTACCCACGCGGCCGGACGACCCGACCATGTACCGGCTGGGCGAACTCGAGCCGGAGGTGGTGCTGGTGTGCCTGAACGCGGAGAATGCCGAGCCTGGGCTGGGGGCGATCCGGCTGCTCCACTCGGCCCTGACGGGGATCGTGATATGCGCGGTGGGGGACCTGAAAGAGGCGCACACCGTGATCCGAGCGGTGCGGGAAGGGGCCACCGATTTCATCGACAGCACCTCGGAGGTGATAGGGCTTGAAGCGGCGCTGGGAAGCCTGGCGGGCGAGGTGCTGCGCTCCAGCCGGAAGCAGGGAAAGATCGTCACCTTCGTGGGAGCGAAGGGTGGCACCGGCAGTACGACGCTGGCAGTCAACGCGGCGCTGGCGTTGCAGGAGCTAACGGGGAAGGTTGCGCTTCTTGATCTTGCTCCCCACGCGCACGCCGCCTTGCACCTGAACGTGCAGCCCAGTTTCGGCATCTCTGACGCGGTCGCCAACCTGGAGCGCATGGACAAGCGGCTTCTGGAGAGCTACATGGCGCCCTGTACGGGAGGGTTGCACCTGCTGGCGGGGGTGACGTATCCCATGGCTACCCCGTTGAATGCGGGGGAACTAGTGTCGCTATTCGATCTTCTGGCCACGCGGTACGACTTCGTGGTGGCGGATTGCTCGGGGCGGGCAGACGAGGTGAGCCGGGCAGTGTGCTACGCATCGGCGTCCGTGTTCCTGGTGGTGGAACCTACGCTGGCAGCGATGTTCAGCGGACGGCGTATCCACGATTTTCTGGTATGGGAAATCGGTGCAGACCGCGTGCAATTAGTGATCAATCGTTACAGAAAAGGGATTTTCAGCGATGCTGAAATCAGGAGCGCGTTGAACGGGGAAATTCAGTGGAAGGTTCCCGACGGATCAGAGTTTGTGGATGAGTGTGTGGAGCGTGGTTCGCCGGTGCTGTCGCAGAGAAAGAACGATGTATCACGGGCGATTCGCGCGCTGGCCTCGGCGCTGGCGCACACGGATCCGACCCACCGAGCCGAAGCTCCTCATGAGCAGGAAGAAGCGGCGAGCCTGGTGAAATAGAGGCGCTATTTTGCAGGGCAGCGCTGGAGTCAAACTGGTCACCTGCCGCAGTGCCCGTTATCACTGAGCCGGAGTCCCCATCGAGCGAATAATCAGGAGTCAGAAGTCAGGGGACGGCGGCAGGGAGCGCACGACTGGAGAGGCGCTCAAGGAGGCGGTCATGGTGGCACAGCAATTGATGGAATTTCTCGACCAGAAAAGAGTTTCCTATCAAATCATCCGGCACACGCCGAGTTACACGGCGCAGGGAGTGGCGGCGGCGACGCACATCTCGGGCAAAGAGCTGGTAAAAACGGTGATCGTAAAAATTGACGGAGCGTTTGCGATGGCGGTGGTTCCGGCATCACGGCGGGTGGACATCCCCTCGCTGGGGCGGGAACTAAAAAGCCTGAACGTGGCGCTGGCCAGCGAAGCGGAATTCAAGGACCGTTTTCCGGGGTGCGAGACGGGGGCGATGCCGCCGTTCGGCAACCTGTACGGCATGGCGGTGATTGCGGACAACAGTGTGGCGGCCGACGAGGAGATCGCGTTCAACGCAGGTTCGCACGCGGAGGTGGTCCGGATCGCGTACCGCGATTTCGCGCGGCTGGTGAAACCGAAGCTGATGAACATCTGCATCGTGCCATCGCCGGTGGCGGCGTGAGTGGAGAAATTGGAGGTGAAGATGATTGATGCCCAAGCACAAAATGAAAAAGCTTCCGGGCTGATCCTGGCGGGGTGGATGGCGTGTCTGTTCGACGCGCTGGTGCTGTTCTTTCTGCCTGCGGCGGTGCGTTTGGGACACCAGGTTACTTTTCTGGTGATCATGGGGGTGTTGCTGGCGGTGGGCTTGGGGCTGTTCGTGTTGGGATACTCAATTCGAAGAAGGATGGAAAGCAACATGATGTAGGTTCCCACGTCTCGAAAGGCACGAGACGTGGGGCACCCCGACACATGTGAGTCGGGGCTAAAGCCCCCATCGAGTATCTGCACGGACGCAGCGCTGAAGCGCTGCTCTACCTAGCCCACGTCTCGAAAGGCACGAGACGTGGGGCACCCCGACACATGTGAGTCGGGGCTAAAGCCCCCATCGAGTATCTGCACGGACGCAGCGCTGAAGCGCTGCTCTACCTAGCCCACGTCTCGAAAGGCACGAGACGTGGGGCACCCCGACACATGTGAGTCGGGGCTAAAGCCCCCATCGAGTATCTGCACGGACGCAGCGCTGAAGCGCTGCTCTACCTAGCCCACGTCTCGAAAGGCACGAGACGTGGGGCACCCCGACACATGTGAGTCACACCTGCAAGTGCGGGAACTTTAGCGAAGGAGGCGGGGGGCGAGCAGGATCAGGACTTCGGCGGCGGCCAGGGAGACCCAGACGACTTCGCGGATTTTGGAGCGCTTGAGATCGACGCGCAGCCTGCGTTCGGTGGCGGGATCGAGTTCGTCGGACACGGGAACCTCGGAGGGAAGCGGCGGCAGAATGAGGGGAGCGGCGACGGCGCGGACATAGGCGGGATTCGCCTTGTCGGGCAGGAAGACCTTGGGCGTGGTGAGCAGGCCCGACCAGCGCGGCACCAGCAGTTCCGTGGAAGCCATCTCCGGATTCACGGGTTTTGAGGTGAGGGTGAGGGGTGGCGCAGTGTCGCCCGCCAGGGCGTCGCGTACGCTGCCGGCGAGGGAACTCCACCAGGGATGATTCACCTGATCGGCGATCAGTTCGCCGACGTCCACGGGGCGCGATTCCAGGTCCAGGGGCGGCAGCGTCTCGGGAGAAACCACCTCACCCAGATTGCTGAAGACGGTGCGGTACCAGGGCACGTCGAGCATATCGCCCACCAGCATGCCCACGTCCACGGGCTTCGAGGACAATTCAATGGGCGGGAGCTTCTCGGGAGCGAGGCGCTCGAGGACGTTGGTCAGCAGGGAGCGCCAGAGGGGCCGGTCGAGGGACGGGGGCGGGGAGAGATCAAGCTCGGGTTCGGCGGCTACTGTGTCGTCTGAGAATAAATTGGGGCTTGCCATGAAATCAGCAGTCAGCAATCAGTAATCAGCATTCAGCCAGCGAAGATAAATGGCTGAGTGCTGAAGAGTGATTGCTTTCTCTCAATATTGCCACGATACCACATCAGGGTTCCGCGATTTGGCGGGCTAAGCGACGGTCAAGACGATGGGTTCGGATTTCGTTATGACGATGGTGTGCTCATGGTGAGCGGAGAGCGCGCCGTCCCCGGTGACGACCGTCCAGCCATCGTCGCTGATGTAGGAGGTGTCGCGTCCGGCGGTGATGATGGGCTCGATGGTAATCACCAGGCCCTCGGTGAGCATCTCGCGATCGTTGGGATCGTAGTAGTTGGGGATGGTGGGAGCCTCGTGAATGCTGCGGCCCACACCGTGTCCGCACCACTGGCGCAGGACTTCGAAGCCGCAGTCCTTTACTTCGCGTTCGACGGCGCGGCCGATGGCGGAGACGCGGTTGCCGGCGCGGGCGGCTCCCAGAGCCTTTTGAAAGGCGCTGCGGGCGCAATCGGCAAGCAGCCTGGAGGTCAGAGCGGAGGGCTCGACGGGCACGGTAATGGCGGCGTCGGCGACATAGCCGTCCTTCTGGGCGGTGACGTCGAGCTTGACCAGGTCGCCGGCGCGAAGCGTCATGGAGCCGGGAATGCCGTGGACGACCTGGGAATTGACGCTGATGCAGGTGGCGCCGGGAAAATTGTAAACGGCGACGGGAGAGGATTCGGCGCCGTGGGCGGAGAACTCCCTTTGCGCCAGAGCATCGAGTGCAGCGGTGGTGATGCCCGGGCACACGGCGGCCTTCATCTTCCGCAAGGTGTTGGCCACGATGCTGCCGATAGCGCGCAGATGTGCCAGTTCCTCGGGGGAATGAATGCACATGCCTGGATTTTAACCGAGAACGCGGGCCGGAGGCGAAGCGAGAGGTCCGGGGAAAAGACCCTCCGGGGGGAGGACCGGAGAGTAAAACCGTTGCTGAAGCATCCTGGGTGATGCGTACCTTCAGCGATAATCGGACACTACGCGTTGAAACAGCCGGACCTAGCCCCTATTACTGCGTCAGGGTGCTGGCAATCTCGGAGAAAATATTGTTGGCGTTATGGCCGATCAAAGAGACGGTACCGACCACGATGACGACGATCACCGCCAACATCACGGCGTATTCCGCGATGTCCTGACCTTCATCGTTCGACCACATTCTGAGCAGAAGTTCCTTCATGGGTTAACCCTTTCCTGAGAGTTTAAGCGTTGCGAGCTACTTTGTTACTACTACATTCTTCACTGCCATGTGAAGCCGTTATAAAAAAAAATTCAACTGCCACTGGCCTGAACGAGCCGGACGGGAACAGGTGAGATCCCTCCTCCCTGAACCGGGTTTCTCGAAGGCGCTTGTGAACTGCATCCAACAACATTGACGACGGTAGCCTGAATACTTCCGAGCGTAGGAGTGTCCACGGACCGGACAAATAGATGAAGAAAGCCGATAACCTGGACGGCGTTCGGATCGGTTATAGTTCCATTAAACAACGGAACCGTTATTAGAGAACTGCTGGTTGTGACAGGATTTCCGCGAACCGATACGACCGGGTTGTTCGATCCTGCGATGAATTGGAACGGCGGGGAGTTCAAATTAACGATGTCGTCTGCTCCACTTCCATTATCGTGTCCGTGAATCATGCATTGGACACCGTTTGATGTGTCGCTGGCGTCTGGTGGGGTGGTGATGTTGGCTTGATACGTGTTCCCGCCGCAAGTATACGCGTCTGCATTGCAGCACTGGATGTTCTGTTGGTACGTATCGCCAGTTCCTGCACAACCCGATGGGCACATTGTTGGCTGGTTCGTAAATAGAAGCTGATAAAACTGTCCCGGCTTCGGGTTGGCAGGGTCTACCGGAGTAAACGTAAAAGTCTCCCCGATAATGCCGCTCGGGGACACGCCAGGATTATGGATCGTGCCGTTATTGCCGACGTCTACAAATGGTTGACCCTGAAAAGTGCTAGGGGAAGGAACGACATTCGGCAATAGGAATGGCTTGAGACAGCTACTCAGGGTGGGCACAGCGTTTCCAGACTCGTTGAAAGCTTCCGCCGTGGCACTTGCGGAGACGTTGGTGAGAAGCGCGCTCGACCAAATACGCGAAAAAAATGTAGGCAGATTTTGACGGACGACCTTTACGGTGATTCGGGGATTTACCGGGACGGTAAAACCATTCATCGAAACCGTTCTAGAAAAATCGCAACTGATGTCCGCTGGGAGCAGTTGTCCTGGTTGCCCGCCCACCATGTTTTGCAGGGCGGCGCCAATTGCCGCCTCTTGTGCCAGGCCTGTACCACCAGCATCACATACAGTGCCTTGAGAAACCGTTCCTGAAGTGAGCCCCGAAACTACAAACTGGTGCGCGCCCGCGAGCGCAGCGGCATCTGCCGCACGCTGGGCCTCGCTCCTAACAACATAGAGCACAACCACATCGATCGCGATTGCCGCCATTGCCACCATGAAGACCATACAGGCAGCCATAATAACTATGGTGGATCCACGCTCGCTTTTTCTGGTGTGTCTATTCGCTTTCAGCACGTTCGCGACCTCGTCAGCTTAAATTGGCCATTACCGCATTGCTGGTGATGGTGAATACAGGGCCGAGATAATTGCTTGTAGGCAACAGCACCTTCATGATTGAGCTGAAGTGCCACTTCAATGGATAAGTAATAGTCACTTTAGTTGCGATCACGTTCGTGCCGTTGCTCATCTGGTAGGTATTAGCTCGCTCAACGACCAGTACTAAATTGGTCGGGCAGCCACCCTTCGAGGTATACGTCCATTTAAGACTAGCCGGATCGAAGGTAGGGGTAGCAGCGAGGAGAGCGCAATCATCGAGGTGTGCATTGAGCAAATATGCATCGACCACGTTCCGCGCGGTGTTGATGCTTGGCGCTGTAACGCCGGCAGACCAATCCAGCGTGCTCTGGTTGGCCGCATAACGTGCGCCTTCGCGCGCAGCTGTATTGATTTTTTGCTTTGTATTAAAAGCCTGGCCGAAATCAAAGATTCCCACTAACAAAACCATCAGAAAAGGCAGGGCAACCGCCAGTTCCACAATCTGCGAGCCTTGAACGGAATTGCTCAGCCGCTTGACCAGCGAACCGACTTTTTGCCGGAAGGGCAGCAACCGTTTTTCAATCATGTCAAAATTCCTGCCTTTCCTGAACCGAGGCGGGAATTGTTACGACGACTCGATCAAGACCAGTGAACGGAAAGTTAAATTTCCAAGGATAGGCCATGGTTATCGAGACGCCGCATTCGGGATTACTTCCAGATACATTGTTTGGGGCCATATCCACGCAACGGCAAACCCATATTTTTCCATTGCCGTCATCGGACGGTGTGTAGCAGGTCGCCTTTGTTTGGCTTCCCGAAACTGGGCACGGGCTTGTAGGATCAAATGAACCTCGTGCGCAGCTCTTAACATTTGGTTTCGTTATCGTCGCCAAATCCGCAATATTAATGCTCGCTGCCTTCAATGCCGGCCTGAGTACCTTGTTTTCTATCTCCGCAGAGCACGGAAACGCTGGCGGATTTTCGATACCACATCTGTTGGCATCAAGGGCACCACTCGTCCGCGCTCCGAAGGCCGCGCCCTCCCTCGCTGCTCGCGTCAGGGTTTCGTAAATGTTGAAGGCACGCCCGAACCACCACATGCCGAAGAGCACCATGAAGAGCAGCGGTATGACCACGGCGAATTCGACGAGCTCGGCGGCACTCTTATCCGTCCAAAGCCGAATCCATCGTGCATTCCGGGAAACTGCGCTACGAAGCGTCGTACCTTGCATGTGTGCCTGCCTATCCCCTCACCACCACCAAAAGCCGTCCTATAAAACAAACCAAAGTCGCCAAGGCGACGGCCACGCCGAAAGGAACGGCGATGGCATTCGGGTTATCGAGCGAAACATCGCGCTGCGCCTGACCGAGGCGACCCAGGGTCACGAACGTCAACAAGAGGCGTCCGAGATTGACCAGGGTGGCGCGCACCCGTTTACGCCGAACCACGGCGATCACCGCCATCCCACCGGCGGTAAGCACCGCGACCCAAAGCAAAGTCAAAAGCTGAGCCGGGCCCAGGAGCGCTCCGAGAGCGCCGACAAACTTCCAATCGCCGGCGCCCATGGCGCGCAGCCAGACGAAAGGAAACAGCAGGGCCAAGCCAAGTCCAGCGCCCAGTAACGCGCCGCGCAAGCCGGGCCATCGCAGCAAAATGGCGTTGAGCGCCAGTCCCACGGCCAAGCCGGGAACCGTCCACCAATTGGGCAGGCGGCGCGTACGCCAATCCATATACCCACCGGCGAGCGCAAAGAGCAGCGCTACGATCCAGATGGCATCATTCGCCCGCAGGCCATGCCCCCGGGGACATCAATTCCAAAATCGGATAAGCGGCGCGGTATGTCTCGAACGAACAAGATGAGACGTTCTTCCTCGGGACACGAACCAGCACCATGGGATGCACTTAATGAACCATCCCCCACAGGTGCAATTGGTGGCGAATTTTCACATACTTAGCTGCACGAAGTCAACGCGCAACTCGGAAAAAACGTAGAAAAACTGCAAGGAATTGCAGCTTCCCAAAAATGTCAGCCAAGGAAAAATGCAGAAGACCGGAGTGAATCGTGATCTCTGCCTGGATTGCCCCAAGTATAACGCCGGGCAAGCGATGAGGCCAGAGTGGCTGCAGGTTTTTTTTAGGCCAAAAGGAAGGGCCGGGTGTCCCCGGCCCTCGGTGGTTACTATCTGATTACCTGTTCAAACCGTGGTTCGAAGTGCGCTCGGCGATGACCTTGCGGGCGTTTTCCGCCAGTTGCTTGGCCTTGGGCAGGAGTTCGAGCGCTTTGACGACCTGAGGGTCGGCTTCAGTGCGGGCCTTCATGCCTTCTTCCTGGCCGTAGGCGTCGATGAGGATTTCGCTCTTGATGTTGGAGCGAACCCAGTCATTGACCTGGGCGAGTTCGGCTTCGGTGTAGGGGACTTTCTGATCGTCGAGGAATTTGCGGAAGTCCTGCAAGACGGCATCGTCGACTTCAAAGTTTTTCGCCGGATGGTGGGTGAGGGTGTAGTGCTTGGCGAAGTTGAAGAAGGCGTAGTGAATGAGCAGGGAATCCTGGAAACGGCTGGTCTTGGGAGTGGGAATCTTTTCGTCGGGAGTGATTCCGCCGCCACCGTACATCATGCGGCCGCCGTCGGTGAGTTTTACATCCTTGCTGGGGATGGTGCCGTTCTCTTCGGCTTCCCGGTTGTAGTAGTAGTCGTAGAGCGAGACGCCGGTATAGTCACGCTGAATGAGACGTCCGCTGGGGGTGTAATACTTGGCGGTGGTGAGAGCCAGGCCAGTGTTTTCGGAGAGCGGATAGACGGTCTGAACCAGGCCCTTGCCGAAGGTGGTTTCGCCGACGATCAAGCCACGGTCGTGATCCTGGATGGCGCCTGCGACGATTTCCGCGGCGGAAGCGGTGCCGCGGTTGACCAGCACAACGATGGGATAGTCCTTGCCGCCATTGCCGTGAGCCGCGCGATAGACCTTTTCCGGGGAAGAGCGGCCATGGTGAGAGACGATGACCTGTCCCTTGTGGAGGAACTTGTCGGCGACACCGACGCCTTCACTGAGCAGGCCGCCGGGATTCTGGCGCAGATCGAGAATCAATCCCTTCAGATCGCCGAAATCCTCAAGGGCGGCGGCGACTTCATGCTCGGTGGTTTCCTGGAACCCCGAGATGTGCATGTAGCCGATGCCGGGACGGATCATGAAGTGATTGTCCACGCTGTAGCGCGGGATCTCGTCACGGACGATGGCAAATTCGAGGGGCTTGTCGGAACCTTCGCGCAAGATGGTGATATGGACGGTGGTGCCCTTGGGACCCTTGAGCAATTCGGCCACGTCGCTGGTGTTCATGTTGTCGGTGGGCTTGCCGTCGACGGCGATGATCACGTCGCCGGGGTGAATGCCGGCGCGGTAGGCGGGCGTGCCCACAAAGGGGGCGATCACGATGACCTTGTTGTTTCGCGGACCCACCGTCATGCCGACGCCGTAGTACTTGCCGCGCTGTTCTTCGCGCAGGAGCGAGTACGACTTGGGATCGAAGAAGTTGGAGTGCGGATCCAGGGCGTGCAACATGCCGGGGATAGCGCCGTTATAAATGGCCTTGTCGGGGTTCACCGGCTCGGCGTAGTTCTGCTCCACCACGGCATAAATCTGGTTGAAGGAGCGCAGGCTATCGCGGATGTCGCCATCGCCCGAGGGGGGCGCAGTTGCGGCTTTTTGTCCGTACAACAGCCCTAAAAATCCGCAGCCTAAAATGATGAAACTGACGAGGAAAAGCGAACGGCGAGAACTACGAAGCATCTTGTTTCCTTGGGTGGGCTTGAAATCTCTCAACGTGCCTCCCCGGAGCGCGCGTGAGCTGCGGAAAGTATAGCATGGAGTTTCTCATCTCCTTTGTACCGAAGCAGGTACCTGGGACAAGGAAACTGGAGCTAACAACAGCCACTGAGCCGGTGCTCATAAGATGCGCAGAATCACTGGCCGGCTACAAGTTTGTGGAGGCGGCGGTGACTTACGGCGTAGCTCCTCGGTTACGTGCGATTGCCGGGATTTTAAGCGGGCAGTATCATGGAAAGTTATGAATCTCGGCTTTCCGGAAATGATTTTTCTCTTCCTGCTGGCCCTTTTGATTTTTGGGCCCAAGAAGATGCCGGAAATCGGACGGCAGATCGGGCGGGCGCTGGCGGAGTTTCGGCGAGCCAGCAATGAATTCAAGTCGCAGATCGAATCGGAAATCCAGAATCTGGATCGCGAAGCCGTCAAGCCGGAGATTTTGCCACCTGCCAAGCCGGTGGAAGGCACGATTTCCCAGTCCACGCCTTCACCGGTCGCCAGCACGGCGGAATTGAGCGCCGCGCAGCAGGCGGCGGCCAAGGCCCCCGATGCCTGAAACGGCAGTCGAACCCGAAGTTTCCCACCAACGAGAGCCGATGGGCGCCATGAGCTTCCTGGAACACCTGGAGGAGCTGCGGCGGCGTGTCTTCTATTCGCTGATCGCGGTGGGAGTGGGATTCGGCGTGTGCTGGTGGAGAGTGGAGTGGATCTACGGGCTGATGCAGCGGCCGATTGTGGATGCGCTGGCGCGCAATCACATGTCGGAGAAGCTGGTGTACCTGAATCCCACTGAGCCCTTCAACATGTACCTGAAGGTGGCGTTCCTGGGTGGGCTGTTCGTGGCGTCGCCGTTTGTGCTGTACCAGGTGTGGCTGTTCGTTTCGCCGGGCCTTTACCGCAAAGAGAAGCGCTACGTGATGCCGTTCATGTTTTCGACGGTGCTGCTGTTCCTGGCGGGAGGTTATTTCGGATACAAGCTGGTTTACCCTGCGGCGCTGAATTTCCTGATCGATTTCGGCAAACAGTTTCAGCCGATGATCACCATCGGCGAGTACACCGACCTGTTTCTGACGATCATCCTGGGGCTGGGCCTGATTTTTGAAATGCCGATCCTGGTTTTCTTTTTGTCGTTGATGGGGATCGTGAGCGCGGGGTGGATGTGGCGCAATTTCCGCTACTCGATCCTGGTGATTTTCATCATCGCCGCCATCATTACGCCGACCACGGACATCATGAACATGTGCATTTTCGCCGCGCCCATGGTGGTGCTCTACGTGATGAGCATCGGGGTGGCATGGATCTTTAACCCACGGCGCAGAAAAGCCCGCGCCGCCGCACTCTCCGGCGGGCAGTAGATTCCTGAACGCACTATGAACTGGACTCGCGCAGCCGCTCGGGGAACAGCAGTGGCAATGCTCGCCGTGGCGTTTGGTTTGTTTAGTCAACAAGCCGCGGGAGCTTCCAAGGCCGCCCACCGCATGACAACCACAGCCTCACCCATCCACGTCAGCGGCGCTCACGCGATCGAATATGTGCGGCAGATCGTGGCGCTGGGACCACGTCCGGTGGGAAGTCCGGCACACAAGCGCCTGGAAGAATATTTGCGCGGGCACTTGAAAAACGACAACCTGGAAGAAGACGCGTTCACCGCGGCAACTCCCGACGGCCAGTTTCCGATGCGGAACTTCATCGCGAAGTTTCCGGGGAAGCGGGAAGGGATCATCGTGATCAGCGGGCACTATGACACGCTGCGCAAGCCGGGATTCGTTGGGGCGAACGACGGGGGATCGAGCGCCGGGTTGCTGCTCGCGCTCGCCGATTATTACCGGACGCACAAGCCCACGGGGTACAGCGTCTGGCTGGTGTGGTTCGACGGGGAAGAGGCTTTCCGGCAGTGGTCGGACACGGACAGCACGTATGGGAGCCGGCATCTGGCGAAGAAATGGGCCAAGGACGGGACGACCGGCAAGATCAAAGCATTTCTGCTGGTGGACATGATCGGCGATGCGGGATTGGACATTCTTCGAGACACGAATTCGACGCCGTGGTTACTGGACATGGTGCAGCAGGCGGCGACGAAGTTGGGGTACCAGTCGCACTTTTTCGCGCGTGCCGATGCAATTGAAGACGACCACATTCCGTTTGGGAAGCTGGGAGTGCCGGTGGTTGATCTGATTGATTTCGACTACGGCTTCAGCAATGTTTTCTGGCACAGCACGGAAGACACGATGGACAAGCTCAGCCCCGAGAGCTTGGAGATCGTAGGCAGCACGGTGGTCAACACGGTGCAACTGATCGGGGCCAAGAAATAATCTTCCGCGCCGTGATTTTCAGGCGGCTTTCTTCTCTTCTTCTCCGGCTTCGGGTACGACGTATACCTCGCCGCCTCGAGTCGCAACTTTGTAAGTCATGATTTTGTTTTGTGCCGGACCTGCCACGACCCGGCCGGTGCGAAGGTCGAATTGCGATCCGTGCCAGGGGCACTGCACGACGCAGCCCACGAGTGCGCCATCGGAGAGAGGCCCGCCTTTGTGAGTACATGCATCACTGAAGGCGAACATGCCGTCGCCGCAGCGGGCCACGACAACGCGTTGGCCTTTGACTATCGCGAGCATCATTTGGCCGTCGCCGAGTTCACTCTGGTTGCAGACGGGCCGGTCCCAACTGTCGAGAGTGCGCTGCTTCCATTGGCCAGCGTTGGCATAGCGGTGATCGACGCCGATCTGATTGCGATAGGCGAGGGTGCCGCCCAACCATCCCGAGATGCCGATGAGAATGACGCCAGCGAGCGAAAGCAGGAGCGAGATACCGTCGGGCATGGTGGCAGCGTTTCCGCGATGCGCGGCAACGACAATGAACACGACGAGGGCGGTAACGTTCAATCCGCCGTGAATGTAACCGCGATCCCTGGCGCTGGAGTGCGGAGGCACCACGCTGAATAAATCGATGACGCCGGGAAGGGCAGCGAGTGCCGCTCCAATGCAGCCCCCGATCACGAGATAGAACCCGGCCACCCAGAACGATGCGTCCCCGCGAACTTTTCCGATAATGTCGAGGATGAAGCTTACGATCCAGAGCCCGATGGGAAAAGCCACCAGCATGGGATGGATCGGGTGAGACCGAATACTCGCCTTTGACCGCATAGGCCACCTCCGGCCAGCTCAGGGTTCGGGCAAGCCTGCCTAAATGGATACAGTTGGGCGCCCGGGGGATGGCCTTAGCAAAGCCTTGTTACAAAGCGGCTTGGCAGCTCACGAGTTTTCATTTCTAATGCACCCGCATGACGAGACAATCAGCAATTCTGCTGCTCCTGGTTGGGCTGTTCACGGTCAAGGCTACGGCTGACGATCTCAGCCGGGTGATGGATGAAGCACAAAAGGGCTCTTCTCTGGAGAGCAACCTGCGGGTTCTTACGGATGAGATTGGAGGGCGGGTGCCGGGCACGCCGGCCATGCAGCGCGCCATCGAGTGGGGCGTGGCAGGTTTTAAGCGCGCCGGCGCTGACGAGGTGCACACTGAGCAATTTGAGATCCCAGTGTTCTGGCAGGAAGGAGCTACTCACATCAGCGTGGTGTCTCCCATGCAGTTTGCGGTGCGCGCGGTGTCCGTGGCGTGGGCGCCAGCGTTACCCGCGGCGCGCCATGTGCAAATCCTTGATGTGGGGTCGGGAAGCGCCGAGGAGTTCAAGCGGGCCAGGAAGGTCGAAGGAGCGGTGGTGCTGGTGCATTCGAAAATCCTGCAGAGCTGGGATGACCTTTTCGAAGAATATCTGCGCGCCGACGCCATCATCAGCCAGGCAGTTCGCGGGCGGGCTCGGGCGATTGCCTTCATGAGCACGCGCGAGCACGACATTCTTTATCGTCACATCAACACCATGAGCGGCTCCATCGATCGCATCCCGCAGCTGGTGGTTGCGCGGGAAGATGGGGAACGCGTGGCGCGCCTTTTGGCTGCGGGCAAAGAGCTTTATGTTGACGTCTCCATTCCCAACCGAATGGGCCCGGCGTTCAAGACGGCTAATGTTGTTGCCGAAATCAAGGGAAGTGAAAAGTCCGACGAATACGTGGTGCTGGGCGCGCACCTGGATTCGTGGGAACTGGGAACGGGCGCGCTGGACAACGGGTGTGACGCCGCCCTTGTCATCGACGTTGTGCGCGCGATCAAAGCATCCGGCGTTCGCCCGCGGCGTTCTATCCGGTTCATCCTTTTCAGCGGGGAAGAACAGGGCATGCTGGGATCGCGAGCGTACGTGGCGGCTCACAAAAAGGAAATGGATAAGGTCGCGGGAGTGCTGATTTTCGATTCGGGGACGGGTCATGTTTCGGGTTTTTCGGTGGGAGGACGAAAAGACATCATTAGTGCGGTGGGGAAATTGATCGAGCCATTAAAAGCGTTTCAGGCGACCTCGCTCACCACCGATGGTTTTTCCGGCACCGACAATTTTGATTTTCTGCTGGAAGGCGTTCCCACTCTGGTTGCCACGAATGAAACCGCAAATTACCTGGTCAACTATCACGCCACCTCCGATACTTTCGATAAGGTGGATTTCGCCCAGCTAAAGCGGCAGGCGGCTGAAGCCGCGGAAGTGACGGTGGCGATCGCCAACGCAGAGGAGCGCATCGGCCCGCGCCAGAGCCGCGCGGAGATCGAGCAGTCCATGCGGGAAACGCACCTGGACGAGCAGATGAAGGCGTTGGGTGTGTGGTCAGAGTGGGAAAGCGGTAAACGCGGGAGAAATTAGACTAGTAATTTGGAAATCGGGTAATTGCGTAATTTATGAATCTGTCATTTTGACACCTGAGATACCAGCAGTGAAAGCGGCGTTCTCACAGGGATGCAGTCAAAATGTAATTGCCCGCAACAAAATCCAAGTTACGAAATTACCCGATTACGAAATTACAAAATCATCGAGTTCTCTTGATCCTCTTCTGGATAATATTCAACGTCTTCGTGGTGCTGATGCTGGTGCTCGATCTCGGGGTCCTGCATCGGCGGGCGCATGCGGTCAAATTTCGCGAAGCGATTGCCTGGAGCATTGTCTGGATTGCGCTGGCGGGGGCTTTCGCAGCGGTGGTTTATTTCTGGCACGGACGCACTCCGATGCTGGAGTTCGTGACCGGTTATGTGGTCGAGCTCTCACTGAGCGTCGATAATCTCTTCGTATTTCTCCTCATCTTCCGCTATTTCCGAGTGCCGGCGCACCTGCAGCACCGGGTACTGTTCTGGGGAATTCTGGGCGCACTGATCATGCGGGGATTATTCATCCTGCTGGGCGTGAGTTTGATCCGCCGGTTCCACTTCATCATCTACGTGTTCGGGGCGTTCCTGGTGTACACGGGCGTCAAGCTGTTCCGGGAGAAAGATAAGGAGATTCATCCCGAGCAGAACCCGGTGCTGCGGCTATTTCGGCGTTGGGTGCCGGTTACGCCGGATTACGTGGGCGGAAAATTTTTTGTGCGAAAGCCGGGGCTTTATGCGACGCCGCTGCTGATCGTGCTGCTCGTGGTGGAGACTACGGATGTGCTATTCGCCACGGATTCGGTTCCGGCTATTCTCGCCATCACCCTGGATGCGTTCATCGTGTACACGTCGAACGTGTTCGCGATTCTCGGGCTACGCTCCATGTATTTCGCACTGGCGGGACTGATGGAAAAATTCCGGTACTTGCATTACGGGCTGGCGCTGATCCTGACGTTCATTGGGGTGAAGATGCTGATCTCGGGCTACTACCCGATAGGGACGGAAATCGCGCTGGGCGTGGTGGGGCTGACGCTCGCGACGTCCGTGCTGGCATCGTTGTTCATTCCGGCAAGAGCAAAGCTAAGGCGCGCTGATTGATTTGTGAGCGGCTAGTGGGTGGCGGCGGGGATTTGAGAGTTGACGGGCTCGAAGCGGATTTTCTCCCGCCCGACGATGGAATGTTTCAGAAACTTCGCATCGTCGTGGTCAGGATAATCGGTGCGATAGTGGGCCCCGCGGCTCTCTTCGCGGGCGAGGGCGGAGCGGGCGATCAGCAATCCGGTCTGGTGAATGTTGCGCGCTTCGAAGTGCCGCCGGGTTGAGATCTTAGCGAGCCGGGCGGCCAGTGTTTCAAGGTGCTGGATAGCCTGGCGCAGTCCGGTTCCGCTGCGCACGATACCCACGTCGCGCCACATCAAGTCCTGTATTTCGCGGATGAATTCTTCCACGGCGTTCTCATTCAATGGAAGCGGACCGTTCGATGCCTTCTCGCCCCGCGAAGGAGGTGGAGCATGATGCGCAGCTTTGTGCCGGGCCGTCTCCTGCCGCATGATGTGTCCCGCACGAGCGCCGTACACCAGCCCTTCCAGAAGGGAATTGCTGGCCAGGCGGTTCGCGCCGTGAACGCCGGTAGCGGCCACTTCGCCGGCTGCATAGAGGCCGGGAACATTCGTGCGGCCTTCAAGGTCGGTGCGCACTCCACCCATCGAGTAATGGGCGGCGGGACGCACGGGCACAAGATCGGTGGTGATGTCCACGTTGTACTGCAGGCAGGTGGCATAAATACGGGGGAAGCGCTGTTGCACGTGGCTGGCTCTGAGATGCGTGAGGTCCAGATAGACGACCGGCTCCTTGCTTCGACTGAGCTCGAGTTCGTGCACGATGGCGCGGGCGACGACATCGCGGGGAGCAAGCTCACCCATGGGGTGGTACTTGGACATGAAGCGAGCCAGCTGATCGTTGCGGAGATACGCACCCTCGCCGCGGAGAGCTTCGGACAGCAAAAATCGCGGCGCCCCTTTCACGTAGAGCGCGGTGGGATGGAACTGAACGAATTCCATGTCGCTAAGTTCGGCGCCGGCGCGAAAAGCCATGGCTACACCGTCACCGGTGGCGACGGCGGGATTGGTCGTCTCACGATAGATTTGTCCGAGGCCGCCGGTGGCCAGCAACACCGCGGATGCGCTGACCTGGTGTGATTCGCCTTTCTCGTTGATCAGGGTGGCGCCACAGATGCGGCCGTCGTGCACGATGAGCTCGGTGCTGAATTCAAACTCGCGTACGGTGATGTGTTTGAGGGAGTTGCTCTTGGCATAGAGCGCGCGCAGGATCTCGCGGCCGGTGGAATCGCCCTGGGCGTGGAGAATACGGGAGCGGCTGTGCGCGCCTTCGCGGGTGAAGGCCAGCCTGGTTCCGTGACGATCGAAATGGGTTCCCCAGGCGATCAGTTCCTCGATGCGCTCGGGCCCTTCTTCGACCAGGATCTGGGCTGCGGCGCGGTTGCACAAGCCATCGCCCGCGTTCAATGTGTCCTGCAAATGCAGGCTGATCTCATCTTCATCGCTGAGCGCAGCGGCAATTCCTCCCTGCGCATATTGCGTGGCGGATTCGGTGATTTCCCGTTTCGCGAGCACCAGCACTTGTCCGCTGGCCGCGAGCTCGACAGCCGCCCGCAATCCGGCGACACCAGCGCCAATTACCAGGAAGTCCGTCTGTGAGGGAATTGTCCGCATGAGGAACAGAAAAATGTTATCACCATAAGCAGTTCAGCTGTGAACGTTCGTGTTGCCGCAGGGATCTTCGACACGTACTGAATACGTTATGATTGGAGCCGATGACACGCGTCACCGTGAACGTGCAGCCGCGTCCTTACGACGCCTGGATCGAAAGCGGACTGCTTCGACGGGCGGGCGAAGTACTGCGCGAAGTCATCCCGGAAACGAAAAAGCTGTTCGTGGTCACGGTTCCGCCGGTGCGCAAGGCATGGGGACAGCCGCTGCTGGAGTCGCTTACGACCGCCGGTTTTGCGGGCGAAGTTCTTGAAATGCACGACGGGGAATCGCATAAGAATCTGTCGTCCGTCGAAGATCTGGCCAACAAACTAGTGAAGCGCGGAGCGGATCGGAGCGCGGTACTGGTGGCATTAGGCGGCGGAGTGGTGGGCGACGTCACTGGATTTCTGGCCGCGGCTTACATGCGGGGAATCGATTTCGTGCAGGTTCCCACGACTTTTCTGGCGCAGGTGGACGCATCGATCGGGGGCAAGACCGGAGTCAACCTTCGCTCGGGGAAAAATCTGGTAGGGAGCTTCCACCAGCCGCGGGCCGTGCTCATCGATCCCGACGTGCTCTCCACGTTGCCCGAACGCGAGTTCCGGTCGGGTCTGTACGAGTCGCTGAAGTGCGGCGTCATCGGAAATGCCGAGGTGTTTCGCTTCTTCGAAGAGCAGCGGGGCCGGGTGCTGGGACGCGATATGGGTGCGGTGGAGTGGCTGATCAGCGAATCGGTGAAACTCAAGGCGTCCGTGGTTTCTGAAGATGAGCGGGAGAGCGGGCTGCGGCGGGTTCTGAATTTCGGCCACACCATCGGCCACGCCCTGGAAGCGGAAAGCGGCTACAAAAAGTTTCTGCACGGGGAAGCAGTGGCTTGGGGCATGGTGGCAGCGTCAATGATTTCGGCGGGGCTGCAGAAGACGGATGCAGATACAGCGCGGCGGATTATTTCGACGGTGCTGGCGCTGGCGCCGCTCCCCAAAGTTGACCTGGGAAGCAAAAAAGTTTCCCGCCGTCTGCTCTCGGATAAAAAAACCAAGAACGGCGCGGTGCATTTTGTGCTGCCGGTGGAAATTGGGAAAGTCGAGATCGTGTCCGACATTCCCGAGCGGGCCGTTGTGCAGGCCATCGAAGAATTACGCTATCTCTCCCAAGCATGAAGCCCTTTGCCTGATACTCGCAAATCCAGTGTGGTGGGGGCGGCGCCTGAGGGGGCTGCCGATGGCAATTCCGCAGCGCGAGCCGTGCGCGAGATGTTCACGGCGATCGCGCCGCGATATGACCTGCTGAACCACCTGCTCTCGTTCAACACCGACCGCCGCTGGTGGTCAAGGGTGGCAAAGACATTTTCTTCCGTGCTGCAAAAACCGGGGGCGCGGGTGCTTGATGTCTGTTGTGGAACCGGGGACATGGCGTTTGCCTTATGGCGTCGTGCGCAGAAGCTGGGCAACGAGAAGATCGAGATTTCCGGGGCCGACTTTTCTCACGCCATGCTGCAACGAGCGCTCACGAAGCCCAGGGGCAACGCTGTGCGGTGGCTGGAAGCGGATGCCCTGCGGCTTCCGATTGGTGATCAGAGCTTCGATCTGGTCACGTCGGCCTTCGGCTTTCGAAACCTGGTGGACTACGACGCGGGCTTGAGGGAAATTTTTCGCGTGCTGCGGCCGGGCGGGGAAGTTGGAATCCTCGATTTTGGGGAGCCGCGCGGATGGTTCGGGAAAATCTACCGCGTCTATTTTCGCCAGGTGCTGCCGCGGATTGGATCGGCGATTTCCGGAGTCAAGGGGCCGTACGCCTATCTTCCGGCGTCGGTACAGCGATTTCCGCCGCCTGACGAGATGCTGGAGCGCATGCGGCGGGCGGGATTCTCCGAGGCGAGCTGGACTCGGTATACGATGGGCATCGCCGGGCTGTACCGCGGCCGCCGATCGTGATCTCTGCAACGCAAGCCATGGACGCATCCCCGAATCGCGAACGCCTCTCGGCTTCGGGAATGCTGATCGTCCTCGGCATCGCGCTGGCGAAGTTGGTTCTGCATTGCGTCTACAACAACCGCTACGGCTACTTCCGCGATGAATTCGACTACCTAGCGTGCGCGAAACATTTAGCTTGGGGTTACGTGGACCAGCCGCCGCTGATTCCGTTTCTGGTTCGGGTCAGTTACGAGATCATCGGCACGTCACTGCGGGCGATCCGTTTTTTGCCGGCGCTGGCGTCATCGGCGACTCTGGTACTGGGCGCGGTGATTGCGCGCGAGCTGGGTGGGCGGCGATTTGCGGTTGTGCTGACGGCGGTGTGCATCCTGGTGGCGCCCATGTATCTCTCCGACGGCAGCCTTCTGACCACCAACTGCCTGGAACCGCTTCTGTGGATGGGCTGCGCTTACGTCGCCATTCTCATCGTCAAACGCAACGATCCGCGGTACTGGGTGTGGTTCGGGGTGGTTGCCGGACTCGGCATGGAAGAAAAGTACTCGATGGGAGTGATGGGATTTGCCGTGGTTGCCGGATTCCTTCTCACCAGGCAGCGACGGCTTTTATTCAACCGGTGGTTGCTGCTGGGCGGGGTGATCGCTTTTCTGATCTTTCTGCCCAACTTGCTCTGGAACATGCATTACGGCTGGCCGTTTCTGCAGCTGCAGCACAACATCCGGGCCAGCGGGCGGGACGTTCATCTGTCCGCGTGGCAATATTTCGCGCAGCAATGGTTGTTAACGTTGCCGTTAGCCGCACCGGTGTGGATCGCCGGAGTACTGGCCTTTCTGTTCTGGCCGCCGTTGAAGGCGTACCGTCTGGTGGGTTGGGCGTATCTGGTGGCGTTCGCCAGCTTCGTCGTGCTGCAGGGCAAGAACTACTACCTCGCGCCGATCTATCCCATGTTGTTTGCTGGGGGTGCGATCCTGATCGATAACGCAATTGAGAGGTGGCGGCTGCGATGGCTCAAGCCCGCGATGATTGTCGTTCTTCTCGCGGCGGGGGCATGGCTAGCGCCCATCGTGATCCCGGTATTCTCGCCGGAACATTTCATCGCCTACATGGAGAAGCTGCCCTTCAAGCTGCCGCACACGGAGCACAGCCACGAGCGCGCGGTGCTTCCGCAACACTATGCCGACCAGTTTGGATGGCAGGAACTTGCCGCGGTGACGGGGCAGGCGTGGTCGCGGCTTTCCGCCGACGAACGAAGTGATTGCGCCATCTTCGCGCAAAATTATGGCCAAGCGGGAGCGATCGACTTTTTGGGGCCACGTTATGGACTGCCGCCAGCCCTCAGCGGCCACCAGACTTACTGGATCTGGGGACCGCGGGGCTATTCAGGAAACTGCCTGATTGTGATCGATGACAACAAGGAAAGGCTGGAACAGCTCTTCCAGGATGTCGAATACGTGGGGCGAACGGAGAATCCTTACGCGCTGGAGAATCACATCCCGGTTTTTATTTGCAAGGGAAAGAAATTTGAATCGCTGACCGCACTGTGGCCACTTCTGAAGAGATGGAGTTAGGGATGCCGAATCAGGAACTAAAGGCGCGATCGGTTTTGACGGTGGCGGGGGCCGGCGGCGTGGGCAGGTCTTTGAAACTGTCGGCGAAAGCTTCCTCGACGGTGTGCTGAATGACGCGCGGGTAGTCGGCTCCAAGAAACGAATGCAGGCGGTCGGTATTCATGGTGTAGGTGCCGGTCATGTAAGGCAGGGCATCAGGGGGAATGCCGGAAATTCCGAGGTCCCAGAGAATTTTCAGGGCGAGGCGGCAACTGGCCTTGCCGGGCAAGCGCACCAGTCTGGATCCGGCAATCTCGATGCAACGGCGGAAGGTGAGAGGCATGCCGCGTCCGGCCACGTTAAGGATGGTGGTAGCGGGGTCGGGATCTTTGCGCCGCAGGATGTGAGCAATGACGCGCGCCATGTCATCTACGTGAATGAACTGTATGCCGTTATCGAGATAGCGCCGTCCCAGCGGCAGCAGGCAGGGCAGGCGCCTCCCCTGGGCGCGGAGTTTCGCTCCCCATTTTCCGCGGCCGGTTGGGGTTCCGCGAAACGCGCCCACGAGATAATTCTGCACGCTGGCTCCGGTGAAGATGTGAGGGCGCAGGATGTAGGTGCTGCAATGTCCCAGGGCGTTGGCGCGGGCCTGGACCACCTGGTCTGATTCGCGCTTATGAACGGCGTAAGGCAGGGTGTGCGCAGCCAGGGGGAAATTTTCATCCACCATTCCGGGAAGGTCGGGCCCGTACGCAGAAACACTGCTGGGAAAAATAAATTTGCGGACGGTGGTGGAGTTGCGATTGATTTCCGTGATCGCTTCCATGACACGGGCGGTGCCGGCCACGTTGATGCGCCACATCCGCTGCACGTCGAGGATGTCGGTGCGAATGGGATCAATGACGAAGGCGAGATGCACGACTGCGCTGGGACGGTACTCGCGAATCAGGTGAGTGAGAGCGCGGCAGGACTCCTCCTCGCCGAAATCCATCTCAAAAAAGCGGAGGGGAATCTCGGTGGTGGGGGGCTTGAGGTCCACGCCAATCACCGAGAAATCGGAAAGTTGGGCGAGCAAGCGCAGGCCCAGATTTCCCGAGATCCCGGTGACCAGTACCGATGTCTTTGTGTCCTGCATTTAGTGCTTCGGGTGATTCGGTGGCAATTTTCCGTTGACCGGGGCGCGCGGTTCGGGCATCTGCGCCTCCGAGTTCACGGGGGCGCCAAAGTAGTTGTCGTTGTATTCGGTTTTGCCGGAATCGAGCACCGCGTCCATGCTTTTCTTCAGGTTTTCCGATTGCAATGTGTGTTTGATCTGGTCCTTGACGCTATCGAGCGGCGGCATCTTGCGCGAAACCATCTTGAAGATGTAGAAACCGCCGGCATCGCTGAACACGGGCGAGACCTCGCCATCCTTGAGATTGAACACCGAGTCCTGTTCGCCTGACAAAGATCCGCGGGGCAGGTTTTCCATCAGGGTATGAGGTACGCTCGATTTCAGACCCACCGCGTCGAAACCCTCAGTCTGCAATTTGTCGAAGTCTGCGCCGGCGACTCCCTCGGCGTGGATCTTATCGGCCAGCGCCTTCACCTGTTCGGGCTTGAGAGGCGGCGTGCCTTTCTCCGCGGCTCCTGTCGTGTCTTCGGGCTTCGGGATGAAAATACGCTGCAGGGTGAATTGCTCGAACTTGGGAGCGTTGTCCTTGTAGTACTGCTGAATCTGCTGGTCGGGAATCTCTCCGGCCTGGTCGTTCAGCTTGCGGGCGGTGTCCTGGGCCAGGATCTGCAGAGTGGCGAACTGCAGCATCTCTTTGAAGTGGGGATCGTTTTCCACGCCCAGTTTGCGACCTTCGTGCGAAAGCAAGAGGATGCGGGGATAAACCTCGGCAAACTGGTGCTTCATTGCGGGATTCATTTGCGGGTTGATGGCGGCGGTAATGTTTTCGAATTCAGCGCGAGTGATCACGGTCTTGCAGCCGGCGGGAACGGAACCGCCGCTGCTGACAGCGGGTTTGTCGGCGCAGAGGCCGTTAATGGTGATCACAGGGGCAGAAGGTGCAACTTCCGGAGGTGGAGCAGGAGCCTTTTCGGCCGATTTTGCAGCATGGGCGCTCTGCGCGGGAGCCTGTCCGGAAGGGCCGCTCGCGGGTGCGGTCTGGGCCAAGGCAATGCACGAAATGAGCAAACCAGTAAGTATGGTTAGATGGAGACGGGTTGTGAGGGTCATTGGAAAATCCTAGCACAAGGCGCGCCAGTTGCCTGTGATGAGGGCGGTCACGAGCAGCGCTGGTTTTCGGGGATCAATCGCTAAAGTCTAAGGCCGATATAATTCGCAATTCCTGGCGTGGGAGGCGAAATGAAGCTGGAAACGATTGCGGTGCATGCGGGAGGCGAAGTTGACGGGCAGACGGGGGCGATTGCTCCGCCGATTCATCTTTCCACGACGTTCGAGCACGGGCCGGCCAGCGAACAGATCCATGGATATTTGTACATTCGGGAAACGAATCCGACGCAGAACCGGCTGGAAGACGCGATGAACCAGCTGGAGGGCGGGGAAGGTGCGCTGGCGTTCGGATCGGGTCAAGCGGCGGGGGCGGCAGTACTGCAAAGCCTGGCGCCGGGTAGTCACGTAATTTTCACAGACGACATTTACGTGGGTTTCCGCACGATTCAGAAGGATTTCATCCGGAAGTGGGGCATCGAGGGCACCACCGTGGAAATGGAAAACCTCGATACTGTGAAGCGCGCCGTTCGAGCGAACACGAAATTGATTTGGGGTGAGAGTCCGTCCAATCCGCAGATGAAGATTACCGATCTGAGCCGGCTGGCGGAAATTGCGCACGACGCCGGCGCTGCATTTCTGGTGGACAACACGTTCGCCACGCCCATGCTGCAACGGCCGCTTGATCTAGGGGCGGATATTTCTCTGCATTCGACGACGAAATACTGCGGCGGTCACAGCGATGTTCAGGGAGGCTGCCTGGTGGTCAAGAAACGAGATCCTTGGTATGAGGCGCTCTACAACGCACGCCAAACGCTGGGCGCCGTGGCTTCGCCGTTTGGCTGCTGGCTGGTGCTGCGGGGGTTGCGATCACTGCCGTGCCGGATGGAAAAACATTGTGCGAATGCAATGGCGGTGGCGCAGGCGCTCACGCGAATGCCGCGGGTGGAAAAAGTGTTCTACCCGGGACTTCCCAGCCACCCCAATCACGACGTGGCCAAGCGGCAGATGAGGGGCTTCGGGGGGATGCTCTCCATTCTCGTAAAAGGTGGTTACGAGGACGCGGTTAAGGCGGCCTCGAGGATGAAGTTGTTCATCAATGCCACCAGCCTGGGCGGGACGGAGAGCCTGGTGGAGCATCGTGCGTCGGCGGAAGGAAAGAACACGACGAGCCCGCCAAACCTGCTGCGCCTTTCCGTGGGGCTGGAACATTCGGACGATTTGATCGCAGATCTGGAGCAGGCGCTGCGGTGAAGCAGCGGGTCCTCCGCTGCGCTCAGGATGACGATTCAACTAAAAACTGAGAACTGACAACTGAGAACTCAGAGGCGATAATTCCAGATATGGCAGGAGCGCCAGCTTTCGGTTCCGAGTCGATGCGCGCGGAGAAGCGCGCGGTGGCGGGGAATTCTGTCACCGCGGCGCTGGGCATAACGGTGCTCAAGCTGCTGGTGGGCATTTCCACGGGAAGCTTGGGAATTCTGTCCGAGGCGGCGCACTCAGGGCTTGATCTTGTCGCCGCGGTGGTCACCTTTCTTTCGGTGCGAGTGTCCGACAAGCCCGCTGATTCCGAGCACCAGTATGGGCACGGCAAGGTGGAGAACTTTTCCGCTTTCATTGAAACTGGCCTGCTGCTACTCACGTGCGTATGGATCGTGTACGAAGCGGTCAAGCGGCTCTTCTATCTGCATATAGAAATCGAGCCGAGTATGGCGGCGTATGGCGTGCTCTTGCTGTCGATGGCGGTAGATTTCTGGAGATCGCGCGCGCTGGGACGGATCGCCGACAAGTACGACAGCCAGGCTTTAGAAGCGGACGCTCTGCACTTCAGCACAGACATCTGGTCCACGGGAGTAGTGGCGCTGGGCTTGATGCTGGTGCAGGCCGGGAGGAAGCTGGGTGTTTCCTGGCTGCGCATCGCCGACCCGATGGCGGCATTGTTCGTGGCGGGAGTGGTGGTGTATGTAAGTTCGCGATTGGGAAGGCGCACGATTGATGCATTATTGGACGCTGCCCCGAAGGGAGTTCGATCGCAAATCGAGAATTCGGTCTCACGCGTGCCGGGAGTGTTGGAAATTGATCGCGTGCGCATCCGGCGTGCCGGGAACCGGTACTTTGCCGACCTGTCGATCGGGCTGGACCGCAACGTCACGTTCCAACGTTCGGAACAGATGGCGGGCGCGGTCACCGAGGCCGTGCACCGCGTCTTACCCCAGGCGGACGTGGTGGTGCACTCGGTGCCGCGCGCCCAGGGCACGGAAAATATTTTTGACCGCATTCGGGCGGTGGCCACGCGCAATAACCTGAACGTGCATGACATCAGCGTGCAACAGTTGTCCGAGAAGTTGCATGTGGAGCAGCACCTGGAACTGGATGAGCGGCTCAGCCTGCTGGAGGCGCACGAACGCGTCAGCCAGCTGGAGGCGGAGATTCAACAGGATGTGCCGGAGATTTCCTCGATCCTGACCCACATTGAGAGCGAGCCGGCGACGATTGAAACGGGCGATGAAATCTTGCGCGACGGTCATCTGGAAGAGAGGCTGTGTAAGATCGTGGAGGAATTTCCGGAAGTGCTCGATCTGCATGACGTGCAAGTGAAGCGGGTGCGCGACCGGCTGTATGTATCGTGCCATTGCACGATGTCGGACCAGCTGCCGCTTTCGCGAGTGCACGACGTTTCGACTGCGCTGGAGAGCCGCTTCAAGCAGGAAGCGCCGGAGCTGTTCCGCGTGCTGATCCACCCGGAACCGCGGACGGATAACACACGGTGAGCTAGTACTCAGTATTTAGTACTCAGTTGTGAGGAGTGAGAACTCAGGAACCAGGACTCGTGATTTAACGTGCACCAATCCGAGGTTTTGCGTCATCTACTGCGAGAACGTCGAAAGCTGCGACAGATGTGCGATTCCAAGCCGGGGCGTTTTCCGGAATACCGGATTTGCGGCTGTTCAAATAGAAGAAGTCTTTGAGAAGAAGTCCTTGGATAAAGATGATGATGGAAGCGAAAGTGAGTTGGGCGGATAACGACCGGTTCGTGGGGCAGGCGAGCAGCCGGCATGCGGTGGTGCTCGATGCCGGTCAGGAGAAAACCGCGAATAGTCCGATGGAGCTGGTGTTGATCGGCCTGTGCGGCTGCACCGCAACGGACGTGGTGAATATCCTGCGCAAGAAGCGCGAACCGTTCACCAGTCTGGAAGTGCGGGCGGAGGCGGAGCGCGCGTCCGAGCCGCCGACGGTGTACACGCAAATCAAGCTCACCTATAAGATTGGCGGGGGCGTGTCGAAAAAAGCGGCGGAGGATGCGGTGCGGCTGTCCAAGGAGAAATACTGCTCGGTTTCCGCCATGCTGGAAAAGACAGCGAAAATTACCAGCGTGATCGAGTATGTCTGAAAATGGGGTGCAGCCTTTTGCGAGGGAAAGGTAATCTGACAGGATGATGAAGAAGAAGGTCACAGTTTTTACGCAGCCGGGTTGACCGCCCTGCCACATCGTTACGGCCTACCTCTCGGAGAGAGGTATTGAATACGAAGACCGCGACGTGAGCTCGGACGCGAGCGCCGTGGAAGACCTGGTGCACAAATACCAGAGCCGCTCGACGCCGACGGTGGTGGTGGGAGACGAGGTGATGATCGGATTCGATCCCGAGCGCCTCGACCAGATGCTTGCCTGAAAGACATCCCGCCCGCGGATACCTGTACATCGCCAGTGCCGCGCTGTTCTGGGGAATTTCCGCCAGCCTGGGGCGCGCGGTTTTCACCGGGCGCCTGTTTCGCAGTGCACAGACGTGGCCGGCCATTGATCCGCTGATCCTGGCGCAAACCCGAACCACATTTTCGCTGATGGTGCTGGCACCGGCGCTGCTGGCCAAGCGGGGCGCGGGAATATTTTCCTTGCCCAAGGCGGATTTCTGGCGCTGTCTGCTGCTGGGGACGTTGGGCGTCGCTGCCTCGAATTACTTCTACTATCTCGCTATTCAGAAGACGAACGTGGCTACCGCGATCATTCTGCAGTACACGGCACCGGTGTGGGTGCTGCTGTACATGGTGGCGCGCGGGTATCAGTCGCCGACAGCGCAGAGAATTGTTTCCGTGGGACTGGCAGTGGTGGGGAGTGCGCTGGCGATCGGGATCGTGGGTGGCGCCGGGCTGCGTTTCAGTGCGTTGGGGATCGGAGCGGCGATGGCGGCGGCATTTTCGTTCGCGTTCTACAACGTTTTCGGACACGGGCTGCTGCTGCGTCACGACCGCTGGAAAATTCTTTCTTACACGTTGCTGGGAGCCGTGCTGTTCTGGCTGGTGGTCAACCCGCCGTGGAAGATTGTGGCTGCGCACTACGTGCCGGCGCAGTGGCTGTTCCTGGCGGTATTTGCGGTGGTGTCCGTGCTGATTCCATTCTCTTTTTATTTCGCCGGACTGCAGCACCTTGACGCCACGCGGGCGATCGTGACCAGTTGCCTGGAGCCGGTGTTCTCCATTCTGATTGCGGCGGTTGCGTTGGGAGAGATTGTGCGTCCGCTGCAGGCTTTAGGAATTGCCATCGTGTTAACTGCAACCGTATTGGTTCAGTTGCCGGGAAAGCAGCGTGAGGAGCAGGTGTTCGTAGACCCCATCGAATAACAGGAACTACGGGGCGGCTACAACGAAAAACGGCCCCTAATCGAGTTCTTTTCCCACTGTCTCTGGAAGTTGCGTCGCCGTCAAAGAGGCGAGAAGGAAGGCGGCGGCGCTCAGATAGAAGGCGGCAGAGAGGCCGTGGCGCTGGCCAACGTATCCGACGACAAAGGGAGCGACGGAGCTTAGAGTGCGCGCGCCATTATAGGTGAAACCAAGGGCACGGGCGCGCAGGCGAGTGGGAAAAATCTCGCTACCAATCAATCCTGATCCGGAGAAAAAACCAGTGCCGAAAAATGCGACCACGGCGCCCAGGATGAGCAAGATCCAGGGTGCGCGAGCTGCGGCATAGAGTGGAACCAAGATCGCCGTCAGGAAGAGATAAACGATGAAGGCTTTGCGGCGGCCGAAGTAATCGGCGACGAATCCGAAGCTGAGATACCCGGGAAACATGCCGGCCAGATTAAGGAAGAGCAAGAGCGTGGTGGTGCCCATCAAGCCGAATCCGCGGCCGCCCTGTGAAACCGGCAAAGAAAGATAGGGCGGAATCCAGCTAAACAGTCCCCACCATCCGAACAGACCGAAAAAATTCAGCAGCAGAAGAAAAAAAGTCGAGCGCCCGTACGGGGGAGCGAACAGACGCCAGAAGCTGCCGTCTCGGCTAGCACTCTTTTCAGAGCTGGATGACGGGAACGGGTCGCGGCGGCGTTGTTGCCACATCTCGGATTCGGGAACGCTGCGCCTGATCCACAGCGTGACCAGGGCCGGGATGATGCCGACGAAGAAGACGACGCGCCAATTAGCGAAGCGCAACACAATTCCTGCGACGAGAGCGGCCAGCGCGTATCCGATTGCCCACGAACTTTGCACCATGGCAAGCGCCCTGGCACGCAGATGGGTGGGCCAGGTCTCGGCAACCAGTGTGGCCCCGGTATTCCATTCACCTCCCATGCCGAGACCGAGAATGAAGCGGAAGGCAGCGAGCATCTGGATGGAGGTAGAAAGGCCGGAAGCAAAGGAGCAAACGGAGTAGGTGAGGATGCTGAGCATCAGAGCGCGGGTGCGGCCGAGGCGATCAGCGATGAAACCGAAGAGCACGCCGCCGATCCCGGAGGCGAGGAGGGTGAGAGTGTTCAGCAGGCCGGCCACACTCTTGGTCATACCCAGATCACGCATGATGTGGGTGAGGACGAGGGCGTAAAGCATGACGTCGAAGGCATCGAGCATCCAGCCGAGGGCGGCGGCGATGAGGGTGCGGCGCTGCGCGGGGGTGACGGTTGACTGGAGGGGATGCAACATGCGGGCGCGATTGTAGCAAGTTGTCGTTGGGCGGTAGCGGTTGGGAGTTAGCTTAAATCAGCTCGGGTTAAACAACCCGCGCCCGCGGCGACGTATAGCATCAGCAGAATATTTCTGGGTGGAACGCCTTGGAACAGCGGTGTCGGTGCCGGCATTGTCGGGGTCCTTCGACTCGCGCTTCCTCGCAAGCTCGGTCGCGCTCGCTCAGGATGACAAAGCTAAGGATGGTTGTGGCGGGCGAGGTGGTGGAGGTAGCGGCGGGCGCGGTGAACGTCTTTGGCGATCTGAGCGCGCAAGTCCTCAACCGAGGGAAACTTAATTTCATCGCGCAGGCGCTTCATGAAAGACAATTCCACTTCGGTGTCCGCGGTAAGTTCGAGCGGGTGGAAGTTGAGGAGGTGGGTTTCGATGGCAAATGAATCGGCGCCGAAGGTAGGACGGTTGCCGACGTTGGTCACGGAATCGAAGCACTCGGAGGCAATGCGGGTCTGAGTGACGTAGACGCCGTCGCGCGGCACGAGATCGTCATAGCGACTCAGATTGATGGTCGGAACTGTGTATTTCGCGCCATAGCCCCGGCCGCGCCCAGGAGTGGAGAGGATGCTGAAGGCACGGCCCAGCAAGCGATGCGCGCGGGTGACATCGCCGGCCTGGAGCAGTTCGCGAATGCGGCTGCTGGAAACAATGTCCCCGCGAAGCTTCATCGCGGGATAAATTTTCACTTCGAAGGTAAACTCCCGGCCCAGTTCTTTCAGAACATCGGTCGTACCCGCGGCCTTATGGCCGAAATGAAAGTTGAAGCCTTCGTGAACCTCACGGGCGTGCAGGCGGTCGCGGAGAATCTGTTCCGCGAACTGGCGAGGAGAGAGCAGAGAAAGGTCGCGCGTGAAAGGCAGGACCACGGTCGCGTCAATGCCGGTCGCAGCCAGCAGTCGCAACTTCATGGGCAGTGGCGTGATCAGGCGAGGGGCAGCATCGGGGCGGAGAATCTTAACCGGATGGGGATCGAAAGTAACCACCATGGAGGTTGCATTCAACTCGCGCGCGCGACGAATGATTTCTGCCAATACATGCCGGTGAGCACGATGGACGCCGTCGAAGTTGCCGACGCTCAGGACAGTGGCCTGAAGGTTCGCAGGCAGTTCGTCGAGATTGCGATAAACGTGCATGGTGCGTGTCTTTCAAATTTCAAATTCAAGTTTCATGCCATCGTAAGACAAGCGAACATGCGGCGGGAGCGTGTCGTTGGTGGCGGCATGGGGCAGATCGTGGCAGATGTGGGTGAAGAAGGCACGTTTGGGCGTAAGGCGTTCCACCAGACGCAGCGAATTTTCCACCGTGGAATGGGTAGGGTGGGGCTTGTGGCGCAGCGCATCAAGAAAAAGGATGTCGAGGCCGTGAAGAGAGGGGAACGATTCCTGGGGAATTTCGCTGAAGTCGGTCAAGTAGGCGGCCGACCCAAAGCGGAAGCCGAGAATTTCCGTATCGCCATGCAAAACTTTGACCGGCTGAAACGCGACCCCGAAGAGGTCGATAGGGCCGGCGATGGTGTGCAACTCCACTTGCGCCATGCCGCCGTATTTGTAGTTGTCTTCGAAGATGTAGCGAAACATGTAGCGCATGTAGTCGCCGGCAGGTTGGGAAGCGTAGAGAGGCAGCCGGCCCTCGCGTCTGAAGCTGAGAGGACGGAGGTCGTCGAGGCCGAGAATGTGGTCGGCGTGGGAATGGGTGAAAAGCACGGCATCGAGATGGCGGATGCGCTCGCGGATGGCCTGCTCGCGGAAATCGGGCGTGGTGTCGATGAGAACGTGATGCCCGCCGTATTCGACAAGAACCGAGGGGCGAGTGCGACGGTCGTGGGGATCGGAGGAGGTGCAGACCGCGCAATCACACCCGATGGTGGGCACCCCCATGGAGGTACCGCTGCCCAGCACGGTCAGAGTTGCTTTCATCGCGATTTGGGGCCGGTCTCGGAACCCGCGGGCTGAGGCGGGCGAGTGAAAGCATTGGTCACTTCGACGTACGCCATGCGGAGTTCGTAGAGACAATTCTGCAAGAAAGCTTGTTCGGCCGGGGTGAGATTCCCTTTTGTCTTTTCCTGCAGGAGCCCCAGGGTGTCGATGGTCTGGCGGGCGGCGATGAGATCGACCTGCGGCTGTCCACCCTGCTCATGCACCAGGCCGAGCTGCAGGAGCGCGGTCATGTAGAGCGAGGCGAGGAAGCGCTCGAAGGACATCTCGAGTTCGCTAGCGCGACCGCCGAGCTCCTGGAGCAATTTGGAGTCGAGATCCTTGGTTGAGCTGCGGTAGGCCTCGTGCTGCGCGTGCTGCTCCGCCGCGGTGGGCATAGGTGGGGCTGGCTCCGGGGAGGGCGGCACGGGACCCGCGGATGACGGCGCGGTCTTCTGTTCCGGCTGCGATGTCGCAGGCTGAGGCGATGAAGTGGAGACTTGTTCGGCTTCGCGTGGCTGATCCTGTTCGGAGCGCCGGTCGCCTTCGGAGGTGAACAGGCGGCGGTCAGTGACGGTGAATTCTTCGCGTTTTTTTTCTGCCATAAGAATGCAATCGGTTCAGGAATTTTGTGTGCTCGGTACTCTTACATCGATCAACGGCGGAGTCGTCACTACGGCCTTGACGCCGTCGATCTCAACCGCGGCTCCGGGACTGCCGGCTTCGCGGCGAATATAGCCTAAGGCCACGGGGCGCTCGCCACCGTTGTCGGGCACAGTAGCCACGCTAGTGATCTCTCCAACCTCTTTTCCTGCGGCCTGAATCCTGCTGCCCGGGGGCGGCAGTTGGCCATGTTCCATCTGAAAGCCGGTGAAGGTGCGATGAACGGCGCCGCGGGAATGAATGCGCTCCACGATTTCCTGACCGACGTAGCAGCCCTTGCTGAAATGGAGGGCACGCTGCTGGGCGGTCTCCTGGGGAAGGTCGCGGTCGCGGAGATCGACGCCATAGCGGGGAATTCCAGCGGCCACGCGCAGAATCTCGAAGGCTTCCAGGCCCAGGGGCGCGGCGCCCGCTACGGTCAGACGATTCCAGACGGTGCCCACGTGTTCGGGAGCAAGCCACAACTCATAAAGCGGGAGTAAAGGAAAATCGGAGCGCGCCACTGAGTAGCCGAAATTGCCGGACCAGGCGAGATCCACGACCTGCAGCGGCTCGAGGCCGGAGGAGAAGAGATCGTGCCGGCGGGTGATGTCGGCGAGGATGGCTGCCGCAGCGGGCCCGGTGAGACCAATCGCGGTCAACTTATCGTCGATGGGTGCAACCTCGACTTCATCCATGATGATGAACTTGTCAAAGAGCGCGCGGATTGTGTCGACTTGGGCGCGATCGGTATCGACCAGCAGGTAGTCGCCCCGGTTGTAGGCATACAGGTCGCCGAGAATGCGTCCCTGTGCGTTAAGGACGAAGCTATAGACGCCACGATTGAGGGGCAGATCACGGACGTTGTTGGTGATCATGCCATTCAGCCAACGCACGCGGTCGTTCCCCGTGAGGATGAGTTTGCTGCGCCAGCCGAGATCAAAGACGGCGGCGGAAGAACGCGCGGCCGCGAGTTCGTCACGGGGGTCAGAGAACACTTGAACGGTGTCGGCGCCGCGGTAATCTTTCAGCGGGAGACCGTCATCGGCGAGCTTCTCAGCTAGTGCGGTACGGGACATATAAACCCTTCATTATATCGTGCTGGGGCGACTGGTAATTTGGTAATCGGGTAAGTTGGCAATTTGGAAACTTGGCTGAGTTTCGTCCATGAACTGCGGCCAGGCCGCCAGAGTTGCTCGGGAGAACTCCCTGGGGATTTGTTCTGCGAGGTGAGATTGCAGGGGTCCTTCGACTCGCGCTCCCTCGAAAGCTCGGTCGCGCTCGCTCAGGATGACAGTGCAGTTGTGAGGGTGACTTCAAGTTGCCAAATTATCCGAATGCCAAATAACCCGATTGCCCGATTCCCAAATTACAAATTCCTGTGCTTGTGTTAGGTTTCAAGCCGTGAGCGCGAAGAAGAAAATCGCGGTAGCGGCGGGTGACGGGATCGGAAAAGAAGTCACCGCTGAAGCGATTAAAGTGGTAGAGACAAGCGGGGCGGCAGTCGAGTTCACAACTTTCGACTGGAGCGCGGACCGCTACCTGAAAGACGGAACCACCATTCCTGCTGACGGCTTTGCCCTGCTGGCGCGGGATTTCGATGCCATCCTGGTGGGCGCATTCGGCGATCCACGAGTCCCCTCGAACATTCACGCCAAAGAAATCCTGCTGGGCATGCGCTTCAAGATGGATTTGTACGCGAACGTGCGCCCGGTGAAGTTGCTGGAAGAGTCGCTGTGCCCGCTGAAAAACGTTAAGCCTGAGGACGTGGATTTCGTGGTGATCCGCGAGAACACCGAGGGCATGTACGTGGATGTGGGCGGCGTGTTCAAGCAGGGAACGGCCGATGAAATCGCGGTTCAGGAAGACGTGAACACGCGCAAAGGAGTGGAGCGGGTGATCCGGTATGCGTTCGAGTACGCGAAAACGCATGCGCGCAGCGGCGGCCGGCCACGTCAACGCGTGCTCATGACCGATAAAGCCAACGTGATGACGTACGCGCACGGCCTGTGGCAGCGCGTATTCAAGGAAGTGAGCAAAGAATATCCGGAGTTCACCGCGGAGCACATGTACGTGGACGCACTCTGCATGCAGATGGTGCGCGATCCGCGGCAGTTCGACGTGATCGTGACCAACAACATGTTCGGCGACATCATTACCGATCTGGGGGCCGGGCTGCAGGGCGGGCTGGGCATGGCGGCGAGCGGGAACATCCACCCGGGGAAGACGTCGATGTTCGAGCCGGTGCACGGGTCGGCGCCGCCGATTGCGGGAAAAAACATTGCTAATCCGATTGGAGCGATTTCCACGGCGGCGATGATGCTGGCGCACCTGGGGATGAATCGCGAGGCGGAGAAAATCGACAGGGCGGTGCTGAAGGCGGTTCGGGAGAAGAAAATCACGGGCGACGTGGGCGGAAATTTGGGGACGAGAGAAGCGGGGGAGTGGATCGCGAGGAATTTGTAATTTTGTAATTTCGTAATCCGGTAATTTGGAAGTCGCCGCCTTTATGAACAGTTCGCACAAAGTTCTTAATGAATTGAAGGCCTGGGCGATTGCGGGCTTGCTGGGAGTATTACTGGCGGCCGGTGGCGCGGTGGCACAGCGACCGCCCACCAAGGAGACGCCGCCATCGAAAGCACCGGGCGCGGAGTCCAAGGCGCCCGACCAGCAGGGAAAAGACGCAGCGCCAGAACACTTGGTGACGCCGGGAGAAGCGAAAGAACTTTTCAGCTCGGTGGATCGCATTCTGAAATTTGTCAGCGGAGAAACCGAGTTGCCGGTCCGGCAAGAGGTGAAGCGCGAACTGGTGAACCGCGACCAGGTGGGGGCATACATCAATCACCGCATCGACGAAGATGAAGACGTGCAGCGCATGCAGCGTTCCGAACGCGTGTTGAAGAAGTTTGGGCTGCTGCCGCGGGATTTCGATATGCGCGGCTTTTTCGTGAAGATGCTGCGCGAGCAGGTGGCGGGCTACTACGACCCGAAGACGAAGACGGTGAACCTGCTGAACTGGGTGCAGCCGTCGGTACAGGAACCGGTGTTGGCGCACGAGTTGACGCATGCGCTGCAGGATCAATCTTTTGACCTGGAGCGCTGGATGAAGCGAGGCACCAGCACGGACGTCAAGCAGTCCAGCAACGCTTCCGGATCCAAACCCGACGCGAAAGACAAGGATTCAAGAGAAACCCGGCAGGACAATGCGAGTGAAGTGCAGACTGATGAAGGGGAAGCGGCACGGCTGGCGGTGGTCGAAGGACAGGCCATGTTGGTGCTGGTCGATTACATGCTGGCGCCCACGGGGCAGTCGGTGCTCGACTCGCCAGGAGTTGTCGATGCCATCAAGAAGGGAATGCTGGTAGGCGACAATTCGCCAGTGTTTAATGCGGCGCCGCTCTACTTGAAAGAATCACTCACGTTTGCGTATCGCTACGGGCTCGATTTCGAGCGAGAGCTGCTGGCGAAGAAGGGCAAGGAAGCGGCGTTTGCGGGCGTGTTCAAACGGCCGCCGCAAAGTGAGCGGGAAATCATGGAGCCGGCGGCCTACATGTCGGACGAGCATCTTGCGGCGCTGGCGGTTCCTGATTTCGACGCCCTTCTGCAGGGCGGCTACCAGAAGTTCGACGTTGGATCATTCGGCGAATTCGACGTCTCGGTGCTGGTGGAGCAGTTCGGCGGTTCGGAAGCTGCCGACCAACTGACGCCAGGGTGGCGGGGCGGCTATTACTATGCCGCTCAAGCGAAAGGAAAGAGCAACGACCCACTAGCGGTGGTTTACGTATCACGATGGGAGTCGGCTGAAGCTGCGCAGGAATTCGCGAATGTTTATGCGATGTCACTCAAAAAAAGCTACCGGAAGGCGGATCCGGTGAAAGCGCCGCAACGACTGATCGCGATTTCCTATCCGGCGAAGCATCAGCCGGGCGCAGCCCAGGACGATGACGATGATGAGCCGAGGACGACGGAATGGATGACGGACGAGGGCCGGGTCATCATCGAGCCACACGGAAATCTTGTGCTCGTCATCGAGAGCTTCGATCAGCGGAGTGCGGTCAGGCTGCGGGAAGCAGTGCTGGCGGCGGACGAACCTAAGCGATAACTCACCACAGAGGCAGAGAGGAAAACACTTCTTGTAATGCTTCCAATTCGTGTGTCTGAGTGGTGAGACACGTTTTGTATAATCACGAGTTTGGTTTGAAGCGGCGATGAGATCAGGAGAAGCATTGGCGGAAGCGGAGATCGGGATTATCGGAGGCAGTGGCCTGTATGCCATGCCGGGACTGACGGACACGCGTGAACTGCGGCAACAGACGCCATTTGGAGATCCGTCCGACGCCTACGTACTGGGGGCGCTGCAAGGGCGGCGGGTCGCGTTCCTGGCGCGGCACGGGCGCGGACACCTGCTGCTTCCTACTGAACTCAATTTTCGCGCCAACATCTGGGGATTTAAAAAACTGGGGGTGGAAAGAATCATTTCGCTCTCCGCGGTGGGATCGCTGAAGGAAGAGCACAAGCCGCTGGACTTCGTTGTTCCCGACCAGTTTTTCGATCGCACGCGGCAGCGCATGTCGACGTTTTTTGGCGAGGGGATCGTGGCGCATATCGCTTTTTCCGATCCCGTTTGTCCGGAGATGGCGCGCGTGCTGGAAGGCGCATGCGGAAAAGCCGGCGTCACCGCCAAACACGGCGGAACGTACGTCTGCATGGAGGGGCCGCAGTTTTCGACCAAGGCGGAATCGAATCTGTACCGCAGCTGGGGCATGGATGTCATCGGCATGACCAACCTGCAGGAAGCGAAGCTGGCGCGGGAGGCGGAGATCTGTTACGTGACGGTGGCGATGGTGACGGACTATGACTGCTGGCATCCCACGCACGATTCGGTCACGGTAGAGCAGATCGTGGCGGTGTTGCTGAAAAACGCGGAGCACGCATGCGCGGTTGTGCGTCAGGCGGTGGCGGCGACGCCCAAGGTGCGCGGGTGCAAATGCAGCTCGGCGCTATCCAATGCGATCATCACCGACCGTGACAAGATTCCAGCCGCGACGCGGCAGAAACTCGGACTGATTTTGAACAAATATCTCGAGACGAAAGCGGGAGCGTAGGCGTGAGCATCATCGCAGTAGGTTCGGTGGCATTCGATTCGATCAAGACACCGCTAGGGCAGGCGAAGCGCGTGCTCGGCGGGTCAGGGACGTATTTTTCGCTGGCGGCCAGCTATTTCACCGACGTACGGCTGGTGGCGGTGGTGGGCGATGATTTCAGCGCCGAAAACGAAGCCGTACTGACGGCACGCGGGGTCGACACCAGCGGGATTCGCCGGGAGAAGGGTGAGACTTTTTTCTGGGACGGGGAGTACGGCGACAATCTGAATGAAGCGAAGACAAACGTCACCGAGCTGAACGTGTTCGCGAATTTTCAGCCGCAGATTCCGGCCGGCTATCGGGATTCGGAATTCCTTTTTCTCGGCAACATTGATCCTGCGCTGCAGGCGAATGTGCGGCGCAGTCTTGACGGGCTGAAACTGGTGGGCGGCGACACCATGAATTTCTGGATCAACGGGTCGCGGCCGAAGCTGCTCGAAACGCTGAAACTGATTGATGTTCTGCTGATCAACGATGGCGAAGCGAAGATGCTGGCGAACGAGACGAACCTGCCGCGGGCAGCACGAAGAGTTCTAGCGATGGGCCCGAAGGCGCTGGTCATCAAACACGGCGAATACGGAGCAACGATCTTTTTCGGCGAGGGAGCGTTCGGCCTGGGCACGCATCCATTCCGCGCCCCGGCACTGCCGATCGAGCAGGTGCAGGATCCGACGGGGGCGGGCGACTCGTTTGCCGGCGGGTTCATGGGGTACATCGCATCGCAGGGGCAACTGAATCGCGAAGTTCTGAAGCGAGCGATGTTCTACGGCGGGGTCATGGGATCATTCGCGGTGGAACGTTTCGGTACGGAGCGCCTGCGGTCGCTGACGAAAGACGAGATCCACGCCAGGTTTCAACTCTTCCGGGAATTGACACACCTCGAATAGTGTTTTTCACCACAGAGGACACAGAGGTCACAGAGGAAAAAACTAACCACAAAGGACACGAAGTGCCACGAAGGAAACTGAAAGTGACGTCTCGAAGCCTTCGTAACGTATTGTGTCGGTTGCGGTTAGTTTTGCTTTCTCTGTGTACTCTGTGTCCTCTGTGGTGAGAAACGCACGAAATGCCGGCGAGCGGTTCGTGATTGCGCTGGCGGTGTGCGCTTCCGTTTTTGCCTTCCTGTGGCACTTTCAACGCGGTGACATTCTGCTCGACGGGGATGCGGTGGCGCACATCAATATCGCGCGCCGCGTCTTCGATTCGAAAACACTGGGGCCGCTGCAACTGGGCACCGTGTGGCTGCCATTGCCTCACGTTTTGATCATTCCCTTCGTGATTTCTGACTGGGCCTGGATCTCCGGGGTGGGCGGGTCAGTGCCGTCCCTGGCGGCGTACGTCTTCGCAGTGTGGGGAATTTTTCGGCTGACGGCACGGGGGCTGGGGTGGGTCGACGCAACGGAGGACAAGCATCCCACGTCTCAAAAGGCACGAGACGTGGGGCACCCCCTCGAGAATCTCAATCCCACGTCTCGAAAGGCACGAGACGTGGGGCACCCCCTGGTACGTCGAGAAACAAGAGACGTGGGGCACCCGATTGCGGGAGCATTCGTGGCGGCGTTGTTCGGGCTCAATCCCAACCTGCTTTACCTGCAAGCCACGGCGATGACGGAATCGCTGTACCTGTCGCTATTCATCTGGGCAGTGGTTTTTTTCATGGAATTCGCGCAGCGGAAGGAGGTGCGGCCGGAAAGGGAGTCGAGGCCGCTCAGAAACTGCGCACTATGCCTGATGGGGGCGATGTTGACGCGGTACGACGGATGGTTTCTGGCGGCAGTGATGGCGTGTGTGGTCGTAGTGCTGGTATGGCGGGAGGCGGCACAACGCGCGCCAGTGGCGGTCGCGGCAAAAAATCCGGTGGTGGTTACCCGCCCCCTGGCCCGCGTTTCCGGGTTCCTGATCATGGTGGGTGCGGTGCCCATGCTCTGGCTGGCATACAACTGGGCGGTGTTTGGAAATCCGTTGGAATTTGCCACCGGGCGCTACTCGGCGCGTGCGATCGCGCAACAAAGCTACGCCGCGGGAGTGCATTCACCGGGATTTCATGATCTACCGACGGCAGTCCTTTATTTTATGAAGACAGCCCAGTTGGACATGGGAGCGGGTGGTTGGGGCAGGATTTGGCTGCTGGTTGCCGTGGCCGGCAGCGTGCTGATTCTGGCACGCGCGAGGAGATTGTGGCCCTGGCTGATGCTGTGGAGCCCGCTGGCGTTTTACGCGCTGTCGATTGCCTATGCGGGTGCGGGTATTCACGTGCCGGAGTGGTGGCCGTTCACTTACTACAACCTGCGATACGGAGTGCAGCTGACGCCGGCGATCGCGGTATTTTCCACCGCTGCCGTGTATTTCACGGCGCAATGGCTGCGGTCGATGTGGAAGCTAGCTCCCGCGCTCCTGATGCTGGTCATGGTTGTTGGCAGTTACGGATCGAGCTGGACAGAGCCGATCTGTTTGACGGAAGCGCGAGTCAATTCGCGGTCGCGCATCGCGCTGGAGACGGCGTTGGCCAAGGTTCTTTCGCGCCTGCCGCACAATTCCACGCTGCTGATGTACACGGGGGGGCACGTAGGAGCGCTGCAACGGGCGGGGATCCCGCTGCAGCACGTCATCACAGAAGGTAATCACGGCGACTGGAAGCATCCGCTGGCGCGGCACGGCCTGTGGGAGCAAGCGCTCGATGATCCGGCGCGGTATGCCGATTACGCGATTGGATTCGACGACGACGAAGTCACGATGGCGGCGCGCAAGAGGGGCCTGCGCACGCTGACGATCCTGGAAACGACAGGACAGCCACCGGCTGCGGTGTACGCCACTGGCCGGTAACCGAGTAGCTAGTAGTTAGGAGTTGGTAGTTAGCCTACAATTTTGGCAGTTTGTGTTCCGGGCTAACTAGCAGATCACTACTGATCACGCGTGAGTTCATTTTTTCACATCGTGGTACCGCGACTGGAAGTCGCGCCGATTGTTACGCAGAGTCTGCTGCGACTGATCGCGGCCGCGGTCCTGGGCGGATTGATAGGGCTGGAACGCGAACTGAAACACAAGCCGGCGGGATTGCGGACGAACCTGTTCATCTGCTTCGGGTCGGCGATGTTTACGCTGCTATCGGAGCAGCTGGCGTCGAATTATGGCGGGGATCACACGCGAATTGCGGCGCAGATCATACCGGGCATCGGGTTCATTGGGGCGGGCTCGATCCTGCACGCGCGCAACAACATCACGGGTCTGACCACAGCGGCAACGCTGTTCGTGGTAGCGGCGGTAGGCATGGCGGCAGGCGGCGGGCTGTACTACACGGCGATTTTTTCCACGCTGGTGATCGTGATTTGTCTGTATGGACTGGGCCGGTTTGAGCAGCGGTTCAAGCCGCTGCTGACCGCGTATGAGGTCACCGGGGCCAACGCCGATGGCATGGTTGGGGAAGTGAACCGGGTGCTGGAGCAGGAGCATCGCCTGATGCATAGCGTGCAGATCGCACGGGCCGATAGTCATATGCGGCTGCAATTTGTGGTGGACGGAACGCCGGCACAGCAGCACACGATCCTGCAGGAGCTTCGCCGCTCCACGATGTTTCAGAGCGTGAGCTCGTTGGGACCCACGGAAGGCGAATGATGACGCCGCCTGCCCAAGCTGCGATTCCGTTCGTCAAAGCCACAGCTTGCGGAAACGATTTCCTGATCGTGGACGGGATGCACGCGCCTCCCGGCCTGGAAGAATTCAGCAAAAAAATGTGTGACCGTCATCGGGGGGTCGGCGCGGATGGGGTGGAATGGCTGTTTCCGGCGACGGACGCGGATATTCACGCCCGGCTGTTCAATGCAGATGGTTCCGAAGCAGAGATTTCGGGAAACGGCACACGTTGCGTGGCCGCGTATATGGCGGCACAAAACGGCAGCGAGACGGTCGTGGTGCGCACGGGGGCGGGAACAAAAAAGTGCAAACTGCTGCGGCGCTCGGGCCAGCAATTTGAGTTCGAGACATGCATGGGTGAGCCGCAGGTGGGCGACGAATTTTCCATCAAGGTGGCGTTCGGGGAGGTGCGCGGCATTCCGGTATCGATGGGAAATCCGCATTACGTAGTTTTTGTGAATGAGTTCTCCCCGGGATGGCAGGCAGAGGCGGCGGAAATCGGGCGGCACCACGACTTCAAGTATGGGATCAACGTTGAGCTGGTGCGCATAACAGGAAAGCATGATATCGATATCCGTCTTTTTGAACGCGGAGTGGGAGAGACGCACTCCTCGGGGACAGGGTCATGCGCAGCGGCGGTGGCGGCAATTGCCTGTGGGCAGTCGGTTTCGGCCGTCAACGTTCACGCGCCGGGAGGAACGCAGACGGTGCGATGGGAAACCGAAATTTTTCTGATTGGACCGGCGGTGTTGGTCGGGCGGGGAGAGTTCTTCGTTTAACATGGGAAGGTCGTGACACGAGCTTCGCAAAAGCCGCTGCTGAAGCCGCCGGCGCTGCGCCCGGGAGATACGGTGGGAATCATCGCGCCTGCCAGCGACATCAAAGCGGACCTCCTGCAGCGGGGCTGCGAGGCCCTGGAGCGACTGGGGTACCACCCGTTTTATTTCGAGTCCATACTGGAGCGCGATTTATATTTTGCGGGCGGGCGGGATCGGCGCTTACGTGAATTGCACGACATGTTCGAGCGCGAGGAGGTTCGTGCCATCCTGTGCGCGCGAGGCGGCTACGGATGCAATTACCTGCTGCCCGGAATCGACCTGGACGTGGTGGCGGGTCACCCGAAAATCTTCATGGGTTACAGCGATGTGACCACGTTGTTGACATGGTTTCACGATCAGACGGGGCTGGTCACGTTTCATGGTCCCATGGCGACCAAGGACTTCGCCGAAGATCGCGTGCATGAACAGTCGTGGACGGCGGCAGTTCAAGGAATCGCGAATTGGGAAGTGCGACTGGATGGTCGAGCAGGGGTGACGGCGTTGGTTGAGGGCGAAAGCGAAGGGCTATTGTACGGTGGGTGTTTATCGATGCTGGCCGCTTCGCTGGGAACGCCCTATGAGGTGCAGACCGCCGGGAAGATCCTGTTCATGGAAGATGTAGCGGCGAAGCCTTATCAGGTGGACCGCATGCTGATGCAGTTGAAATTGGCGGGGAAGTTCGAAGACGTGCGGGGCATGGTATTCGGTGAAATGATGGATTGCCGGCAGGGCGCTGAGCAGGAGTACACGCTGATGGAAGTGGTGCGACGAATCGTGGGGAATTTGGGCGTTCCGGTCGCTTACGGAGTGAGCTCCGGCCATGTCAGGGAAAAAAATATAACGTTACCGTTAGGAATCAGGGTGCGACAGCAGGTGGGGGCGGACGGTCTGACTTTGAAGTTTTTGGAGCCGGCGACGGTTGCGGCTGCGGTGCCGGCACGCTCGGCGAAAAGATGAACACGAAGCGCCACATCCATTTAATTGGAGTATGCGGTACGGCGATGGCGTCGCTGGCCGGCATGCTGAAGGCCCGTGCATGGCACGTCACCGGATCCGATGCGGCCGCGTATCCGCCCATGTCGGATTTTCTCGCGTCCCTGGGAGTGCCAGTGGCGCAGCCGTATGCCACGTCCAACCTGGAGCCCCGGCCTGACCTGGTGATCGTGGGCAATGCCATTTCCCGCGGCAACGTGGAACTGGAGCGCGTGTTAGACGAACGCATTCCGTTTCGTTCGCTGCCGGAGATTCTCTACGAAGAATTCCTGCGTGATCACGAAGTCATTGCGATCGCGGGGACGCACGGTAAAACCACGACCACATCCATGCTGGCGTGGATCTTCAAGGTAGCCGGAAAGGATCCATCATTCCTGGTGGGCGGGATCGCGGAAAATTTCGGCAGCAGTTTTCACGTGGGCAAGGGCGAGCACTTCATCGTGGAAGGCGACGAGTATGACACCGCGTTTTTCGACAAGGGCCCGAAGTTCCTGCATTACTTTCCGGATGCAGCGATCCTGACCTCGGTGGAATTTGATCACGCCGATATTTACAAGGATCTGGATGCGGTGAAAACAGCGTTTAAGCGGCTGGTGAACCTGGTGCCGCGCCGGGGGAGAATCGTCGCTTACGATGCCAATGAAAATGTCGGCGAATGCATAGCTGGAGCATTCTGCAAAGTGGAGCGTTACGGATTTAGCACGGGGGCAATGTGGCGGATCGTCGATCCGAAGTTTGAAACCAGGGGCACGCGCTGGTCAGTGCTGCGAGATGGAAAGACGTGGGCAGAGTTCGAATTTAACCTGGCGGGCGAATACAACGTGCTGAATGCGACAGCGGCGGCGGCGGTTGCGGTAGGTTATGGCATCACCGCGGAAACTATCGCGGAGGCCCTGCGCACGTTCAAGAGCGTGAAACGTCGGCTGGAGGTAAAGGCCGAGGTCAACGGCATTACCATCATTGATGATTTCGCGCACCATCCTACGGCGATCACGGAAACGCTGAAGGCGCTGCGCACGCGGTATCCGGGACGGCGGATGTGGGCCATTCTCGAACCGCGTTCTAACACGATGCGGCGCAATGTGCTGCAGGACGAGCTGGCGAGAAGTCTGGCTGGGGCGGACGAAATCGTCGTGGCCGGCGTGTTCAAGTCAGAGGCAATTCCGGAGGCGGAGCGGCTCGACATTGCAGCGGTGATGAGCGAATTGAAGCGTAAAGGCCGTAATGCACGGGTGATCAGCGATGTGGATGCCATCGTTGCCATGGCGGCGGCGGAGTTCAGGCCGGGAGACGTGGTCGCCATCCTCTCCAACGGAGGGTTCGGCGGGATTTACGAAAAGCTACCGCAGCGGCTGCGCGCAACCGCAAACAGCTCCGGAGCGGAGAAACTCAAGGAGGCGCCCGCCAAAGCGTGAAGCCACTGCGCCGGGCCGCCGTCATCTTCATCCTGCTGCAGTCGTGGGTGGTGCTGCGCGCGCAGAATCCGGCGCTGCCCGTCCCGGTTGTTCAATATGAAATTTCGCTCGCCCGCCGTAGAGCGCACTTCGCGCACGTTCGGATGCGCCTTCCGGCAAGCGGGAATATTGAGGTGCAGCTTCCGGTTTGGAACGCACTGTACCAGGTGCGGGACTTTTCCCAATACATCCGCAATGTGAAAGCGAGTGACGCACAGGGGCGCGCTCTGCCGGCGCGGAAGATTGAGAAATCAAGCTGGCGCATAGCCGGGGCAAGCGATGGGATCGTCGTCGAGTACGACATCTTCGCGAGTCTAGGCGGCCCATATGGCGCGCAGCTCAACGATGAGCACGCATTTTTTAATCTCGCGGAAGTCCTTATGTACGCTCCGACGCAGCGCGCGACACCGGTACGCGTCACCTTTAGCGACATTCCGGAGTTGTGGCGCGTCGCGACGGCGCTTGCGGCAGAAGGCGAGGGCAGCACGGCATTCCGCGCGCGGAATTACGATGAACTGGTGGACTCTCCCGTGGAAATCGGGAGGTTCCAGGAAACGTCGTTTCACCTGAACGGGGCGGAATACCGGATCGTGGTTCATGCGAACCTCGCCGACTACAAACTGGAAAACATCCAGCAGATGGTGCAGAAGATCGTTTCCGCAGAAGTGGTCTGGATGAATGAATGTCCGTTCCAGAGCTACCTGTTCATTTATCACTTTCCGCATCAACGGTCCGATGGCGGCATGGAACATTCCTATTCGACGGCGATCGATGAGAACGTCGAACGCATGAAGGCGGACCCGCTGTCACTGGCGGAAGTGACGGCCCACGAATTTTTTCACCTGTGGAATGTGAAGCGAATCCGTCCACAATCGCTGGAGCCGGTAGATTACATGCACGAAAACTACACCACGGCGCTGTGGTTCAGCGAAGGCGTGACCAGCACGGTGGAACAGTACATGCTGCTGCGGGCAGGAATCTCCGATGAAAAAATCTATTTGCGACATTTGGCGGAGCAGATTCGCATCCTGCAATCGCGGCCGGCGCATCTGACGCAATCGGCGGAAGAATCGAGCCTGGACGCTTGGCTGGAAAAATATCCGCATTACAGGCTGCCGGATCGGAGCATCTCGTATTACGACAAGGGCGAGGTGCTGGGAGTTCTGCTGGATCTGGAGACGCGTGAAGCGAGCCATGGCCGGGCTTCGTTGCGTGATGTGATGCAGTGGATGAACCAGCACTACGCCAAGGTGGGGAAGTTCTTTCCTGATTCTGCAGGAGTGGAGCAGGCAGCAGAAGCAGTGAGTGACGCGGATCTGGATAGGTTTTTCCGCGAGTACGTGGCGGGCACACGTGAGATCGCGTACAACGATTTCTTTCAAACTGTGGGACTCAACCTGGCGAGGAGAGTGGTTACGGTGGGTGATCCCGGCTTCACGGCAGTGCAGAACTTCCACGCTGCGCCGGTAATCGGAGAAGTCCAGCCAGGCAGCGCCGCGCAAGCGGCTGGGCTGCAAGAGGGAGACACAGTGCTGGCGCTCAATGGCAAACTGGCGCCGGTGAATCTTCAAACGCAGCTGGACGCGCTGGAACCGGGCACCACCGTCAGGTTGAAGATCCTGGGGCCGGCTGGCGAGCGGGAGCTCGAATGGAAAGTGGGATTCAAAGAGGAGCAATACTTCACGTTTGAGGAAGTCGCTCACCCGACGTCGGCGCAACTGGCGCGGCGGGCGGCATGGCTGGCGGCGGAGGACGAACCAGAGCGGTCAGGGATCGCGAAACCTAGTGGGGCGGCAGAAATGCAATCCGCTCCACAGCCATGATCCGAACCGCGATCATGTTTGGGTTCTGGATGTTGTATGGAGTGTTTGTAGCGCTGGTCGGATTTCCCTGGACCTTCATCAGCGGGAAGGTCGATTTCTTGTATCGCATTTGCATGTGGGGCGCAGCCGAAGGAGTGCGGCTTGCAGGCGTACGCGTGCAGGTGGTGGGCCGCGAACAATTGGATCCGCAGCAAAGTTATATCTTCATGTCCAACCACGCCTCGACCATCGATCCCCCTGTGTTGGTGCCACGAATTCCGCGGCGCACTTCGGTGTTGGTGAAAAAGGAACTGTTTCGGGTGCCATTGCTCGCGCAGGCGATGCGCATGGGGTCGCTGGTGCCGGTGGACCGCAGCAACCGGGAAGCGGCGATCTCCAGTTTGCGCGCAGCGTCACAAGTCCTGGCCAACGGAATCAACATGACGATTTTCATCGAAGGAACGCGATCCTATGATGGACGCCTCCTTCCTTTCAAGAAGGGGCCATTCTACCTGGCCGAAGAAAGCCAGGTGCCCATCGTTCCGGTAACCATTTCGGGTTCACAAAAAGTGATGCCCAAGAAATCAATGCAGGTTTCGCCGGGAACGATCACCGTGACCTTTCATCCGCCGATGAATGCGGCAGAGTTTAAAGATCGGGATGCTCTGATGCAGGCGGTCCGCGACAAAATTGCAAGCGCCCTGCCGCAGGAATTGCGAGCGGGGGAAGCAACATCTCGAGAAGAATCCGTGTCCAGCAAAAGGGGGCAGGAACACTACTAAGTGAGCAAAGCGGTGGAAGCGAGGTTGCCGAAACTGTGTGCCCGGTGCGGGCGGCCGCTGCCGCTGGAGAGTAATGAGTGCCTGAATTGCGGAGTGACGAGTTCGAGGTCCTACCGTCGTTCCACGGTCATCGCGATATGGGTGCTGTGCAGTATTGGGCTATTTGCGGTTGCGGGCGTGGTAAGCCGCGCGTACGACATCAAAAGGGAAGAGCTGGCGGACCGCTGGTTTGAACGGGGCCGGCACGCCCTGCAGGTATCCCAGCCGGAAAACGCGATCGGGGATTTCCGCAACGCTCTTGCCTATTCCCCTCACAACGCGCAGTACCGGTTGCAGCTGGCGGAGGCGTTGCTGGCGGCGGGTCGCGCACAGGAAGCTCAGGATTATTTCGAGAGTCTGTGGCAAGAGAATCCCTCCGACGGCCGTGTGAACCTTGCTCTGGCGCGTTTACATGCGCAACGCGGCGATCTTCCGGCGAGCATCCGGTACTATCACGGCGCAAGCTACGGGGAGTGGCCGGAAAATCCGATTCGACAGCGGCAAGAGGTGCAGCTCGAACTGGTGAAGTTCCTTCTGCAAAAGAAAGCCAAGGCCCAAGCGCAGTCGGAATTGCAGGAACTCGCGCAGCAAGCACCGAACGATGCCGACCTTCACCTGCAGATTGCGGAACTTTTCGGCGAGGCCGGGGATTTTGCCGATGAACTGCAGGAGAGCAGAAAAGTCATCCGGCTGGAGCCGGACAATTCCGCGGCGCTGCGAGTGGCGGGCGAAGCTGCATTTCAATCAGGCCAGTATCGGGCGGCGGAAGAGCATTTTCGCCGAGCGTTGGAGCACAACCGCAACGACGAGAAGAGTACCGCACTTTTAGACAAGGTTCGGCTAGTCATGGCGACGAATCCATACGGGCGGGGGGTGGCTTTCCGAGAGCGCCAACGCCGGATTATTCAGGCATTCGCCGCCGCGGGAGCACGGTTGCAATCGTGTGCGCAGCAGCGAGGCGAAGCGTTGAACGTTGAGACTGCGACTACCGACCCGCAGAAACTCTATGAGGAATGGAGTGACTTCAGTCCGGGGATGAACGAGAGAATCCTGCGGCAACAACCCGACCTGGCTGAGAATGCGATGGACCTGGTGTTCCGGATCGAGGAGAAGACAAAAAGCCTGTGTGGTGCGCCAACAGGCGTGGACGAAGCGCTCTTGCTGATTGGCGAGAATCGGACAGGGGCCACGCAGTGACCACATCCGATCCCACGCCGCAATCGCCTGAGATAGCGGTAGACGAGACGGCAAAGCGCGGCCTGTACCAATCTTTTTCCGCGTACGCATTTCGCGAGGACCGCCTCTTTCTCGCCGTTTCCATTTTTATTGGAATCATTTCCGGGCTGGCGGTGGTTTGTTTCCGGATCGCGATCGAGTGGAGCCGGTTACAGCTTCTGGGCTCGGGGCTGATTCCCTCGAAGGGGCGCATGCTGCTGGCGCCGGTGCTGGTCAGCTTTGTCGTCGCCGTGCTGGTGATCTGGGTTTTTCCCGCGGTGCGCGGCAGCGGAGTGAACCAGACGAAGGCCGCGCTGTACATCTACAACGGATACATCCCGTTTCGCACGGCGGTGGGGAAATTCATTACCGCGGCGTTGGCTATCGGTGCCGGTCATTCTCTGGGGCCGGAGGATCCGTCGCTGCAAATCGGAGCGGCGCTGGCGTCGGCGCTGGGACGCAGCCTGCGTTTTTCTCGTGAACGATTGCGGTTGATCGCCCCGGTGGGTGCGGCGGCCGGACTGGCGGCGGCGTTCAACGCGCCGATCTCAGCGGTACTGTTCGTGATCGAGGAAGTGATTGGGCGCTGGAGCGCGGGCATTCTGGGAGCCGTCGTGCTGTCGGCCGTGTCCAGCGTGGTTGTGGAGCGCGGGTTCCTGGGCGCGCAACCGCTGTTTCGTATTCCGCCGGTGGAATTGATTCGTCCGGAGGAGTTAATCGCGTACGCGGTGCTGGGAGTTGTGGGAGGCGCCGCGTCACTGATATTCGTCAAGCTAATTGCGTTTTTGCGGCCACGCCTGAAAGCCCTGCCGCGATGGACGCAATATCTTCAACCATCCATCGCAGGATTGATTATCGGGTTGATCGGAGTGCTGGGTGCGCCGCAGGTCATGGGCGCCGGTTATGAGTACATCGATCTCGCGTTGCACGACCAGTTCACCTGGAAAGTTCTGGGAGTACTGGCGGGACTGAAAATTTTATCCACGACGCTGTCCTTTGTCAGCGGCACGCCGGGCGGAATGTTCGCGCCCACGCTTTTCATCGGGGCTATGCTGGGGGGCGCGGTGGGCGGCGTTGAGCGGGTGTTGTTTCCCCACCTGACGGGATCGGTGGGTACGTATGCCCTGGTTGGCATGGGCGTGCTGTTTGCCGGGTTCCTGCGCGCGCCCATGACGTCAGTGTTCATGGTGCTGGAAGTCAGCGGGAACTACTCGATCATCGTACCGGTGATGATCGCGAACACGCTGGCGTACCTGATTTCACGCAGCCTGCAGCCGGTACCGATTTTTGATCTGCTGACCCGGCAGGACGGACTTGAATTGCCGTCGCTGGAAGAGCAGCGCGAGGAAAGCATTTTGCGGGTAGAAGATGCGATGAAGGCGCCCACGGTCCCGGTGATCGATGGAGAGTTGCGGGTCCAGGAAGCAATGGAGATTTTGCGCAACGTGAAGCACGACGAAGGCGTGCTGGTGCGTCATGAGCCGGTGGGATGGAGTCTATTCCGCTGGTCCGACCTGGAGGCCTTGTCAGCGAACGGCAAACAGAATGAGACCCTTGATGAGAGCCGAGTGGGAATAAAGCTGCCGCAACTTTATCCCGACTACAATCTCGACACCGCGCTCGGATACGCGCAAAGCAGTCCGGTGGTCCCGGTCGTACATCGCGCGAATTCGAAAGAACTATTGGGAACGGTGCGCCTGGAGGACGTCCTGCAAGCGTTCCAGAACCAGGCCGAAGCAGACGTGGAGGGCGGGGCGTAAGTAGGCTATTTCTTTTCGATCAGGCGGGCGCTGAGCATGGCGCCGTCGCGGTCGTCGTGCAGCTTCAGGGGAAATACCAGGACATTCCAAGCCCAGCGCATGCTCTCGTTGGGCAGGTGGGGAAGGCCCGGCAAGCCGCGAAAGCCGCGATCAATATAGGTTTCGCGGGTGTCGGCAACGGTGCGGATGATTTCGCGCCACTCGTCGCCCAGTTCGGGGAATTGGTCGAAAAGATTTTTGCCCGCGAACCAGCGGCGCTTCTTCTCCAAGAGCGCGGCGAAATAATCATTCACATACTGCCAGATTCCGTCGCGATCGAAGATCTGGATGGCGACGTCATCGCCCATGGCCAAGCTGATCCTCGAATAATAAAAACGACGGGCGTCGACTACGACCGGCCTGCCGCGACGTTTGGACTCGAAGGAATGCAGGGCGGCCACCAAGTCATCGGTGGAGCTGTGGCCTTTGAGCAGGTGCATGTCGGCGATGCCCCCGAACTTTCGCTCGAGGGTAGCCGACAAAATGATGATGGGAACGTGAGGCCGTTTCTGACGGAGGGAATTGGCGACGTCGGTACCGAATTTGCCGTGGCCGAGATGATAATCGAGTACAGCGATGTCAATGTTCTGCAGGAATGGCTCAGCCTCCTGCACCGAACCCGCCGTCACCACGTCGTAGCCCTTCTGGCGAAGAATGGTGGAACGGAGCAGCAGGTTCTCGGGGCGGTCATCGAGAAGGAGCACGCGGATGGGCCCGGGTTTGATCTCGGTAACTTTGTCCGGCGGCTGCTGGATTTGCTCTGTCATACAAAGGAAAGCGCGATCACGAACGATTCTTGCCGGCCGCAGCGCGAAAAGCTTTGGCGATATCGGGAAGCCGGTTGAGGGCGGCAACGCAACGCAACCATAATTTGTGATCAATGGCAGGGGAGCCGCTGACGACCGCTCCCGGGGCCACATCATTTGGGATGCCGGTTTGCCCGGTGGCGACAGCACCGTCGCCAATCTTGCAGTGTCCCGCCACTCCCACCTGGCCGGCAAGGATGACGTTGTTTCCGACCTCGGTAGAACCGGCGAGGCCGACTTGCGCGCACAGCAAGCTGTCTTTCCCCACAATGGAACCGTGTCCGACCTGCGCCAGGTTGTCGATTTTCGATCCCGCACCAACGCGGGTCAAGCCGATGCTGGCGCGATCCACGCAGGCGTTGGCCTGCACTTCAACATTGTCGTCGAGCTCGGTGGTGCCGGACTGGACGATCTTGCGCCAGCGGCCCTGGTCATCTTTAGCAAAACCAAAGCCGTCAGCGCCGATGACAGCGCCGTTCTGAAGGATGACGCCGTCGCCGAGACGACAATACTCACGCACAACGGAGTGGGCATGGGCAAAGAAATTGTGGCCGATGCGGGCACCGCGGTAAATCACCACATGAGGAAGAAGAACGCAATCGTCTCCGACGACCACGTCTTCCGCGATGACCACGTAAGGACCGATGGAAGCGTTCTTGCCGACACGCGAGGAGCGGTGCACGACGGCGGTGGGATGAATGCCGGCTGCGTATTGGGGCGGCTGGTAAAAAAGTTCGACGGCCTGGGCAAAAGCGAGATAGGGATTGTGGCTGCGCAGCAGGGCGGTCGACCCGGTGGGGAAGTCTTCCCCGACGATGATGGCAGAGGCGCGCGTGCTGCGGGCGGCAGCCGCGTATTTGGGATTGGCAAGGAAAGTCAGTTGGCCGGAGCCTGCTTCTTCAATACCCGCCACACCGGTGATTTCGGCGTCAGGCGAGCCGTTATCGAGTGAAGCGCCCAGGGCGGATGCAATAGCTCCGAGTTTCATGAGGTGCAATCGATTGTAATTAGAAAGGGGGCAAAGCTAAACCAAAACCGCAGAGGACTCGGAGGACGCAGAGGAAAAAAGGGTCAGAAGCAAAATCAAGAGAAGGTAATTCCTGAAACGGTTGATCCTGGCGAAGGTCGGCGGGTTTGGGGCTTGAGCTCCGATTACAAACTAAACCAAAACCGCAGAGGACGCAGAGGACGCAGAGGAAAAAAGGGTCAGAAGCAAAATCATCAGAAAGTTCATTCGTGAAACAACTGTTCCTGGCGGAGATCACTGGGTTTGGCGCGGCGGGCGCGTGGGCCTCCAATGACGGCTAAGACGATCAGTCCGGAGAGGGCCACGCGGGGAACAAAGATCCTTTGCGTGTTCGAGCGCACGTCGGGAGGACTGATCAGAAAGCCTTCGGAGGAGTGCAGGAGATCGTTGGACATGGTCCCTTCCAGGACATCGTTATCGCGAAACTCAAGACGGACCCAGAGGCCTTCGGTGCGGGGACGGGTGGTGAAAGTCTTGCGCATGGGCGAGTCCAGTTCCCCGTGTTCGCGCACGAAATAAACGGCCTTGATCTCCTTGAGGTCGATCATGACCACATTGCCCGAGGTGTTCAGCATCTCGAGTTTGCCGTCCACGATGAAATTACTGGGAGCGACGAAGCCGTTGATGGAGTCCCGGTCCATCTTGCGGACAACGACTTTTTTATGAGTGGAGGGCATGGGGGCGCAGGCCAGTTCTGACGGGCCATTCGGGCCTTAACTCCGCGAAGGAATTCTCGCATCTTTTACTCAAAATAGACCTTTAAATGCACCAGTTGTAGCCAAGTGGCTAACCTTTGTGGTATTTTCGTGCTTCTCCAGCGGGCGGCTTGGGTATTGTAAGTCTATTGGGCATAGTCACTTACAACAAAGGTAGCGGGTCGGCAAGGGATCGCCGCGTGTGGCCGTGGCGAACTCAAGGGCAGCAGACTGCCCCAAGGATGGACGGGCAAGCGGTCGGATCTTCAAGATAACAATGGCGGATTACATCTACACCATGGAAATCCGGCTGACGCCGGACCAGCAGCGGGGAGTCACCCTGGTGCAGGAGGTCGCGCGGGCTGCGGAGTTGAACATTTACCTGAGCGGGGGAACCATCCGCGACATCATCAGCGGATTCCCGATTCGAGACCTTGATCTGACCCTCCAAGGGGATCCCTTCAAGCTGCAGAAGGATCTGGAGAAAGCCGGCGCCAAAGTACAAGGGCACGATGAAGACACGCGATCCCTGTACCTGGTGTTGCCCGGCAATGTGCGCGCCGAGTTGAGTATGGCGCGGAGCGAGAGATACGAAAAAACGGGGAAACCGCCGGTGATTGCACCGGCGACCATTTCCGAAGACCTGCGGCGCCGGGATTTCACCATCAACGCCATGGCGCTGTCGCTCAACCCCGGGTCCCGCGGATTGCTGCTCGATCCATTCAATGGGGTTGCGGATATCGAAGCGAAGCTTCTGCGGATTCTGCACAACTACGCGTTCCTGGAAGATCCGTCGCGGCTGATTCGGGTGACGCGCTTTGCGGCGCGGTTCCATTGGGCGGTCGAGGAGCGCACGCAGGCCCGCTACGATGCTGCCAAGGAAAATAATTACATCGAGCACATCACGAACCGGGCGATCGGAAAAGAAATTGAACGGCTGGCCTACGAGGACGACCCGCTGCATATTTTGCGCACGCTGGAAAAAGAGGGTTGGCTCAAGATCCTGAACCCGCACTGGAGCACCGCCAAGGTGGATACAAGCGACCTTGGGCAGATGATGAAAACCCGCCAGCAGATGGTGGAAGCCGGGTATACGGTGGACACCGCGCCCGCCGCCCTCTACTTTCTCACCGCCCGGCTGAGCCATGACGACATCGCCACCATGCAGCGGTTGATTCCACGCAAAGACCTGGTGGAATCGTGGCGGAACCTGGAAGTCGAGGCCAAGGAATTAGCGAAGAGGCTGTCGGGAAAAGAGGCGGCCACTCCCTCGCGGACGTGGCAACTGCTCTCGAGCGCGCGGCCGGAAACGATTCTGTTTCTCGATCTGACGACCAAACAGCAGGGGGTCTCCCAGAAGATCAACAACTTCTTTGGAAAATGGCGGCAAATGCGACAAAAACTTCCATTTCCGGAGATGGCGGAAATGCGCATTACGCCTTCGCTTCCCGACTACCCCAAGGTGGAGCAGCAGGCGTTTCTGCTGTTGCTGGATGGAAAGCTGCGATCGCGTACGGAGATCATGAATTTTCTGAAGCCGTATTCCCCGCCCCCGCCGCCTCCCCCCCCACCTCCGCCGAAGCGGGGACGGGCGGCGAAAGCGGCAGCGGCCACTGCGGGAGGCGGGAAGCCCGTGGAGACGAAACCGGCGGTCGAGACGAAGAAAAAAGGCAAAGAAGCAGCGCCGGCTGCTCCGCCTCCACCGGCGACGGCGAAGAAAGCCCCGGGCCCGGATCACAAAAAGACGGCAGAAAAGCCGTCGAAAGCGGGGCCGCAGCCCGCCAAAAAGGCCAAGCCTCCTGCGAGAAAGCCGGCAGGCAAAAAGAGGTAGCTGGAGCAATTCAGGTTCGCGGCTTGGAGTGCCTGAATATGCTCATTTTCAGCAGCTTTTCCACCGCATTTCGCAGGCCCGCCAGGGCAATTCAGCGATTAAAATAGAAGGTAAATCCACGCACCACAGGACTTAATGCCACAGTTCGTTCATCTTCACTTGCACACCGATTATTCGCTGCTGGACGGGGCGTGCGATGTCGAGAAACTGGTCGCCCACGTAAAAAAACTGGGAATGCCCTCCGTCGCGATGACGGATCACGGCAACATCTTCGGCGCCGTGCATTTTTTTAATGCGGCCAAGCAGGCGGGAGTGAAGCCCATCTTGGGTTGCGAACTCTACATCTGCAAAAAAGATGATCATCGCGCGGCGCCCGAGGGGGACACGTACAACCATCTGCTGGTGCTCGCGGAGAACGAAGAAGGCTATCGAAATCTGCTGAAGATCACCTCGGAAGCGTCACTTCATGGTTTCTATTACAAGCCGCGGGTGAGCAAGAAATTTCTTGCCGAGCATGCGAAAGGACTGATTGGACTCTCGGGGTGTTTAAAGGGCGAAGTCGCAGAACGACTGATGGAAGGGAATTACGCGGCGGCGCGGCAGGCGGCAGGCTTTTATCGGGAGGCATTTGGGGAGAGAAATTTCTTTCTCGAGATCCAGGACCAGGGGCTGGAGATGGAAAAGAAAATCCATCCGGCGCTGTTCCAACTGGAGAAGGAACTCGGCATTCCGATGGTGGCGACGAACGACAGCCACTATCTGTGCGAGGAAGACGCGGCGGCGCAGGACACGATGGTTTGTATCCAGACGGGCAAGTCGCTGCAGGATACGAACCGCATGAAGTTTCAGGGAAACCAGTTTTTCGTCAAGAGCTACGACGAGATGTATCGGGTGTTCAAGGATGCGCCCGACGTCCTTAACCGCACGATGGATATCTCGGAGCGTTGCTCGGTGCGGCTGGAAAAAGTCGGCAACCCGTTTCCGCATTTCGATGTGCCGCCCGGGTTCACAACCGACAGCTACTTCGAACACGTCACGCGTGAGGGCTTTGCCAAGCGGCTGGAGAGCCTGCGCGAACTGGATCGGCAGGGACGGCTAAAGAAAAATCTGAGCGAGTATGAGCAATCGCTGTCGCGGGAAATTTCCATCATCCATCAGATGAACTTTTCCGGGTACTTCCTGATCGTCTGGGATTTCATCCGCTACGCCAAAGACCACAACATTCCCGTGGGACCGGGTCGCGGGTCGGCTGCGGGATCGCTGGTTTCGTACGCGCTGGGCATTACGGATATAGATCCGCTTCAGCACGAACTGCTGTTCGAACGCTTCCTGAATCCCGAGCGCGTGTCCATGCCTGACATCGACATTGATTTCTGCATGAACCGCCGGGGCGAAGTGATCGATTACGTCACGAGAAAATACGGTCGCGAGAACGTGGCCCAGATCATCACTTTCGGAACGATGGCGGCGAAGGCAGCGATCAAAGACGTCGGGCGGGCCATGGATATCCCCTATGCGGAAGTGGACCGGATCGCGAAGATGGTCCCGCTGCAGCTCAACATTACGATCGAGAAGGCGCTGCAGGACTCGCCCGCGTTACAGGGTGCGTACGAGAGTGACCGCCAGATCCGGGAGTTGATTGACACCGCACGAAAACTGGAAGGGCTGGTGCGTAATTCTGGGGTGCACGCGGCGGGTGTTGTCATTTCACCGCGGCCACTCACTGAACTGGTCCCGCTTCACCGAACCAAGAACGATGAAATCGTCACCGCCTTTGACATGAAGGCGGTCGAAAAGATGGGCCTGCTGAAGATGGATTTCCTCGGGCTCACTACGCTGACGATTCTGGATGATGCGCTGAAGTTGATCGAACAGACACGCGGCGAGCGGCTCGATCTGCACAGCCTGCCGCTGGAGGACAAGGAAACCTATGCGCAGGTGTTTCACAAGGGGCTGACCTCGGGCGTGTTCCAGTTTGAATCGCACGGCATGCGGGACGTGTTGCGCCGGTACCAACCCAATTCGATTGAAGACCTGACCGCCCTTAACGCGCTCTACCGCCCCGGGCCAATTCAGGGGGGCATGATTGATGACTTCATCGAGCGCAAGCACGGGCGCAGGAAAATTGAATTCGAGCTGCCGGAACTGCAGGAGATCCTGGCCGAAACGCTAGGCGTGATCGTGTATCAGGAACAGGTGATGCAGATCGCGAACCGGCTGGCGGGATATTCCCTGGGTGAAGCCGATCTGCTGCGGCGCGCGATGGGGAAGAAGATCGCGGAGGAGATGGCGGCGCAGCGGGAGCGGTTTGTGCAGGGCGCAGTGCAGCGCGGATTGCCGCAGAAAAGGATCGAAAAGATTTTTGACCTGATGGAGCAGTTTGCGGGGTACGGGTTTAACAAGTCGCACTCCGCGGCGTATGCGTTGCTGGCGTATCACACCGCGTATTTGAAAACACATTATCCGGTCGAATTCATGGCGGCGCTGCTGACGTCGGTCACGGGCAGCACCGATGACGTGGTGAAGTACATCAACGAATGCCGCGACATGGGCATTCCGGTGGAGCCGCCGGACATCAACGTCAGTGATGCGAATTTCACGCCCCACGAAGCAGCTATCCGTTTCGGACTGGCGGCAGTCAAAAACGTTGGCCAGAACGCCATTGAATCCATTGTCGCGGCGCGAAAGAGCCTGGGCGGGTTCAAGTCCATCTTTGAGTTCTGCGAGAAAGTTGACCTGCGGCTGCTGAACAAGCGCGTGCTGGAGTCGCTGATCAAGAGCGGAGCAATGGACTCGCTGGGCCGGCGCGCGCAACTCATGTACGTGCTGGACAAAGCGATCGAGCGTGCACAGAAGACGCAGCGCGATGCCGAATCAGGGCAGCACGGCTTGTTTGGCGTGTTTCACGAAGAAGCTGCGAATGTTCCAAAAGAAGAATTACCCAATATTCCTGACTGGGACGAGCACCAGCGGCTAACGTCGGAAAAAGAAGTGCTTGGTTTCTTCATCACCGGGCACCCGCTGGAGAAATACAAGGAGAAGCTGGAGGACTTCCGCGCCCTTACAACGGAAGACATTGCGGGGCTGAAACAGTCCACCGGCAAAGATGAAATTTATGCAGGCGGCGTAATCACCAACGTTCGTGTGCAAAAATCGAAGAAGGGCGAGTTTTACGCGCAGGCTAATTTCGAAGACATGAGCGGCTCGGTGGACATGCTGGTTTTCCCGGAAGCCTACCGGCGGCTGCAGGAGAAGGTGAAGCTGGAAATTCCGGTGCTGATCCGCGGGGGAGTGCGCATCGAGGAAGGATCGAATGCGAAGCTCACGGTGAGCGAGATCACTCCCCTCGATCAGGCGCAACCGGTGCTGCCGCGATCCTTGCGCATCCGGGTTCCGCTGGAAACGGCCACGGACGCGACCGTGGACGCGCTGCACTCGTTGTGCCGGGAGCGTCGAGGAGAAGCTCGCGTGCTATTCGATGTGGAGCGGCAGGGGGATTTCATGGTGGTGATGGAGGCTGAAGGCTATAATGTTCAGCCGGATCGTAACTTCATCGCGCGCGTGGAAGAACTCTGCGGGCGAGGAAGCGTGCGCATCATTGACTGACACCATGGCGGTTCCGATCAGGCGGGGATATAAACAGGGCGGGGCGGCGGCGGTGGCACCGGCGCGCGAGGAAGGCGACGGACTTTTCGCCGTTTCCGAGTTCCTGGTTTCGATGCTGGAGTCGGTGTACACGCACCCTAGCAACGGTCATAACGGACACATGCAATCGGCGAGCAAGGCGCAATTCGAGCTGGAGCGGATCGAGAAGCAGATCGAGCAGTTAGAGGCGGTGGCCGGGCAGAACCAGGAGGCGCGCCGCAAACTGCAGCAGCTTCACGAACGCGTGAATGCACTGCGGCAGCAGATTCATGCGCAGCTCAGCGCGTGGCAAAAGACCGAGCTGGCGCGCCATCCCCAGCGGCCCTACATGCTGGACTACGTGGAACGGATTTTCACGGAGTGGAACGAGCTACACGGGGACCGGCGATTCGCTGACGATCCCGCCATCGTGGCGGGCATCGCCCGTTTCCATGGCGACGAAGTACTGGTCGTGGGCACCCAAAAAGGACGCGACACGAAACAGAAAGTATTTCGTAATTTCGGTATGCCGAATCCGGAGGGATATCGCAAGGCGCTGCGGTTGATGCGGTTTGCGGAAAAATTCGGGCGGCCGATTTTTACCTTCGTGGATGTGCCCGGGGCAAATCCGGGATTGGGCGCAGAAGAACGCGGACAGGCAGAGGCGATTGCCTACAATTTGCGGGAGATGGCGCGGCTGAAAGTGCCGATTATCACCGCGATTACGGGCGAAGGGGGCAGCGGCGGAGCGCTGGCCATCGCGGTGGCCGATCGCGTTCTGATGCTGGAAAACGCGATCTATTCGGTCATTTCCCCCGAAGGCTGTGCTTCCATCATGTGGCGGGATTCGAGCAAGAAAGAAATGGCGGCGCAGGCGATGCGCATCACGGCGCGCGATTTGACCGAATTGGGATGCGTGGATGACGTGGTCGCGGAACCGGAGGGCGGCGCTCACAACGACTATGACCGTGCCGCCGCGCTGCTCGATGCCGCCCTGCAGAAGCACTACCGGGAGCTGCAGGAGAAGCCCTCCAGCGAATTGGTCGGATCACGATATAATAAATTCCGGCACATGGCGCAGTTCTTCAGCACTTAGGCCGCCCGCAATCCCCCGGCGCCCGGCGCGCTAAAGTTGCGCACCCGAAACCATCGTCGTTGTCTTATAATTAGGAATCTTCCTCTGCAATGAAGCTGCACACATACGGTTTACAACGCATTGATCAAGCACAGGTCTGATTTCCACAATCGAACGAGGAGTCCATGGCAACTACCGATGTAGCGCTCCGCGAAGCCCGTGGCGGCCGGCAGGAGCAGAAGTCGATCGTCAACGATATGAGCATCCAGGTCGCGACGGTGAACGGGTCAGGATCGCAAAGTTCCAACACCGTTCTATTGCGCAGTATTTTTCAGATGGGAGTACCGGTCTCGGGCAAGAACCTGTTTCCCTCGAACATCGCGGGTCTGCCCACCTGGTACACGATCCGCGCCAACCGCGAGGGGTACATCGCGCGCAAGAAGGAAATTGATTTCGTAGTGGCGATGAATGCGGAAACAGCGAGGGAAGACGTGCTGTCGCTGGCGCCGGGCGCGGTGGTGCTGTACGACGAGCCGCTGCAGCTCAACACGCTGCGCAGCGACCTGACGTTCTACGCCGTGCCATACGACAAGCTGGTGCTTTCCAGCACATTGGGATCCTAAGCTTAGAATTCCACGTGGACAAGTTGTCGCG
>JADMIO010812815.1_pt1 | contig 85020 bp, 81 predicted proteins | sample 8958161 | NCBI WGS metagenome assembly JADMIO01 (sample SAMN16585339, study PRJNA669376) | soil metagenome | isolation source: Crop rotation soil | place: USA: Cullars Rotation, Alabama | collected 2011 | reverse complement strand
TGAATCCAGCCTTAAGGCTGCCTAAAGTGGTGTACGTCAAATCGAGGCAGGATCACCCTTCTCCCTCCGGGGGAAGGGCGGGGGATGGGGGGAGCTTCATATCATTCTAGTATTTTTGAAATCACTTCTATTTTTTGCGCTCGCATGCGCGAGCTATGTGTGGGTGGCAGACCCACGGGACGCCGGAACGCGGAGCAGGTGCCCGTTTACGGGTGGGCCGCCAGAACGCCGCTCCTCGGAACGTGAGCAATGGAGGTGGCACGGAGCGACCGCGCGCAACATCGTGAAATTCGGCGGCACGCATCCCGCTCCACTGACCAGGGAAACTAGGGTCAACGTTACGCGGGCGCACCGTGGAGGCGCTCATGGCACGCGATTATCAGCACTCTCACCCGCTGCGGAGTCGCATCCATCAAGAAACGATGGAAGCCTGCTCCGTCCTTAGCGTGCGTCAGTCACTTTCCTTTGCTCGGCCAAACGAAAGTAACCAAAGGAAAGGCCGCCCAAGTTCACCGCCACTAATCATGGTGTCCCTGCGGCTGCTCGACAAGCCCGGCGTCTGCGGAACTCGCGGTGCATCATCTATAAGCGAGCCGTGTCGAAGCGCGGTGATCTAGCGGTTGTGGGTACTGCTACAGCTCGACAGTCCTCGACGACGAGTCCCGATCTCTCATGGAAAAGCCATCAAATTGCGACCACACTTTGTGCTGCGTAGATTCTTTGCACGGGACTCCCGCGGCTATTCCTGCAAACGGGCGTTCCGCTAACGAGTCACAGCCGCTCCCCTCCTTCTACGACTGCTCGGCGGTTCTCATGGGGAGGGAAACCAAACCTCCGAACCCCAGACCCAAATTGTGCGCCTGCACCTCGCGGCGCTTGTGCGACGAAACCGTGGTCTGTACCCGTTGTTCTAGAAAAAGCGCTCAGCACTGCGGCTCATCGCGCCCTGGTCCTGGTTTCAATTGTTGTGCCAGCCGCCATGCTGCCCTCAATTTTGCCAGTCGTAGACATGCGAATGGTGATTGAACCTTCAACTATTCGTGCATTCGGATTCTGCGGAAAGGTAACTTTGCGGGTAGACCCAACCGGAAGATCGACCGCAATAACGTCGCTCGCGGTGAACGCTATTTGATATGTCTGAAAATTAAACTCAGTGATACCCGCTGGAACTTGAATTGCGAGTTCTTCCTGGGAAACATTTTGTATCGCCACTTCGACCGATTCCGCGTTCGGGCCTGGCGCGATGGTCAAGGTCACTTTCCCCTCGTCCAGAATAGCTCTGAGGTTAGAGCGAGGTTTTTGCGGCGGAGGTGCGACCGTGGACGAGTTAGCTAGGTTGGTAGGTCTTGAGACAGCGATCCATCGCCCCTTGTCCAAGGCAAACGGCAGGGACATATCTAATATTTTGCCACCACCCAATCGGAGGCTAGCTGTGCAATCCTTTTGGCCGGCAGGTGCATCGGTGCATGACGATTTCTTGCACGATCTAATTCGATAAGCCGGATCAACAGCAAAATAACTTTTCTGAGCTTCCCTGCATACGGCAGCCTGATCCGGCTCTCCAGCCGCGAGCAGTATCATTGGTAGAGCGGTGAGTATTGCGCCGGTGAACAATGCACACCGATGGGCTATTTTCGACATTCCTACTCCTTTTAGTGGAGGTGAGGAAATACTGGCTCGCAGCGTGCGCAGACCGTAATGCTTCCGTACCATCATATTCTTGCAAGGCCGGACCGGTCAAGCGGCTACCCCCGTGCCGCACATCGCTGATCGCTACGGTATCTTCTTGAAAGAGATCTGATCAAGTTCGTATTTTCCGTCTTTAAGCTTGTATCCCAGGGTGCCTTGGTATTCCACTCGTATATCCGAGTAATTGAGTCCAAAGCTGACGTCATAGTTGATCGTGCCATCACCTGCTTTCTTGGAGTTGATTTTTGCCTGGCAGGCATTCGGTGGCGTTGAATTCAACGCTGCCACTTGGCGGGTTATGTCTGCGCAAAGTCTTCCCTCCGTCGGTTCCACTTGCATGCAGGAGCCTAGGAAGGTAGCAATGAACGCAACCGAAGTTGTGATGCGCAATCCATTCCGCATTTGGTCCCCCTTTCAGGCATGTGTAAGTTTGAGTAAATAGGAAATGTAAAGACCTATATCACTGCCCGCGACTATATCGCCGGCCCGTGCACACGGTCAATCGCGCGGTGTTGATGAAATTTCCCCTGTGTGAGTGGCAGACCCTTCGGCGGCACGCATCCCGCTTCACTGACCAGATAAACTAGGGTCAACGCTACGCGGGCGCACCGCGGAGGCGCTCATAGCACGGGTCTTGTCCGGCGCTCTCGCGACAATCTCCTTCCCTCCTTACGGGGGAAGGTCGGGATGGGGGGCGCTCGCATGCGCGAGCTATAGGGGGGTGGCAGACCCACGGCTGGTTTCTTTCTCTTGCTCGGCCAAGAGAAAGAAACCAAAGAGAAGGCCGCCCAGGTTCACCGCCACTTCGTGGTGTCCCTGCGGCTGCTCGACAAGCCCGGCGTCTGCGGAACTCGCGTTACATCATCTGTAAGCGAGCAGTGTCGAAGCGCGATGATCTAGCGGTTAGAGGTGCCGCTACAGCTCGACAGTCCTCGACGAAACCCCGGGCTTGTCTGTGACTGCTCGGCGGTTCTCATGGGGTTCTGAGAGGCGCGGCGTCACGTAACGAGCGGAACAGCACGGATGTAAACTCACGTTTGATTTGCTACATCGGATTTAAGTTACTCCGACCCGCATTGTTCCGTACTTGATCGTGATCAATCAGTTGCGTTGGTCCGACTCAGATTGGTGGCAGGTTGGTCCGACTCAGGTTGGTGGATGAACCGCGCTGGGCTTAGGCTCTGCGGCAGGCGCAGTATAAGATTTTTCGCAAGTCAACATCGCCAAAAGCCTTGTAACACTGACCCTGCTATCATAGATGGGGGGCAAAACCTAGGGTGTCCAGAGCGCTTGAGCCTCAAAGAGGAGTCGAAGATGACCACTTGCAGAACAAAGCACATTATTTCGGCTGCAATGTCTCTGACTTTGGTGTTTGCTGTGCCAACCAGCATGGGTGCGCAACTCTCCGGGAAGCCGGCGCAACCGCCTAGCAAGGGGCAGGGAAGTCGTATTACAGCAAAACCGCCGGCTAACGTACAACAACCCAAACCTCAAACCGTGAACGAATGGTGTTCTTCTCAACTGAAAGATAACAATCAGACCATCGTAATACATGATTCCTCCCGTAGCGAATTCTTCCTGGATGAACCAGTCCTCGCAAAATCACGTATACCGGCTTTTCTTCGCTCCCTTGGTTTTAATGTGTCGACAGATTCCGCGGCGCACAATGGCCTTGAGCTCACCGTCTCTATTAAAAGCGAACCATTGTTTGGAAATTATATGGCGAAAGGTCAGTGTTTTACGGGTGCGAAGGTTAACGGTGACCTGGTTGTCGCTAATGGTAACCGCACGAATCGCACTTCGTTCTCTTCTGAACTCAGGCCGCCGGGTGCCATATCGCACTGTCCCGAGACGTCCAACCTTGCGCCATTTGGCGAGGCGCTACAACACTCACAACTTATTTTGCTGATAGCTGCCGCATTGGGGGAGGCGTATGGGCCAGTCGCTGAGTTCTGCACTTTGGTCGCGGTTGAAAAATGGACATCCTATGCCGAAGGGGTAGCGCGACGCATACTGGAACTAGACCATCCGAAATCCATGGAGGCATTGATAGAATTGGCTCGACTGCAGGGAGTTACCAATGAAGCAGTCGATGCGATTACTGCAGCTGGCGCGATCGGTGTCAACCAGTTGATTCAGTTCCTGACGTCACCAGACACGCCGTACAACACAAGGTTTCGAGCGGCATGGCATTTGGCCAGATCAGAAGACAGTGAAGTGCTTTCCACGGTCGCCGCACTGCGAGACAGCACTACCAACCCTGAGATAAAAATTTGGGCACACCGTGCAAATTACATGCTGGGCGACGATAAAAGTTTTGTTTTCTTCTTCGAGTCCCTACAGACGAATCTCTGGACAGCACCACACGCTCGGCAACTAATCATGGCCATTGCATCAATTCGAGACCAGAACATGCTTGGTTTGCTGATCGCACGCATAAAGGAACCCTGGGTTAGCACCGCTTTGACCGAAACTTTGGGCGTAGATTATCAACTGAACGAGGATCGCTGGCGTTCTTGGTGGAAAGCTAATAAGGATCGATTTCCGGAGAGGGCGGCGCTCAAATAGGCTCTATGCGAGGAGGCCCCTGGTCGGAACGGCGGGTAGGCGGACATCAAAGGTGTCAGCGTTAATCGCTTGGCTGTTGCAAAATCTCGGAAGTTCCGTACCTAAAAGGGTTTTTCTACACACCAACGATTTCGGGTCGGACCAACGCAACTGCATGATCACTATCAATTACATGGCCGGATCGGGGGCTTTTAAGGGCTTAGAGGCGCATTTTTACGGCTAAAAACGTTGCTCTAAGGATCGGTTGTCTTAAAGAAACACGAGGGGCGAGCGGTTGGGAGGCGGGAGACATGAACTACATTTCAACTGTGCACTTTCACGTAGCCATGCTGCTAACGCTATTTTGCTTGCATGCGCCTCAAGCTCCCGCGGCCCAGGTAATCGCGCTGGATGCACCCAGGAATAGCGCTTCCGACAGCCCGCGCACGATGACGCTGGTGTACGAAGCCGCGAATGCACAACTAACGATTGTTGTTGTAACAGGTGGAGAAGGGCGGCTCCGTTTTACGGAAAGCACAACCGGCACGCGTCAAGATACGGTGGTCATGCTACTTAATCTGAGAAGAGCCGATTTCTCGAAAGTCCGCGCCAATCTGGTTGTTTTCGACAGCCCATACGACGTCGGCACGTTCAGTGACCGCAGAAGTGCTGATCATTTGGATCGCATCGAATCCGTAATCGCCCTTTACAAAGATAAATTCAACGTGCCCGTCTGGCTATTCGGGCATAGCAACGGATCGCTCAGCATTACTGAGTTCATCAACAAGCCCGAACGCAGGGCGCTGGTTGCTGGCCTGATTACGAGTGGAAGCAGAAACGAGATCAACATCTCGACTGGCGTCAATCTGCCTATCCTCTTTGTGCATTATGAACGGGACGGCTGCAGATCCACGCAGTATTCGTCCGCGCAAAGGAATTTCGATCAGGCCAAATCCCGGAACCAGAGCGTCACAGCACTGGCGACGATCACAGGCGGTGAGGAGCGAGGCGATCCGTGCCGGGATGGTCGTCACATGTATTTCAGCGCGCATGAGGAAGCGGCCAAGGCCGTCGGGCAGTTTCTGAGCGACAACTACGCCGCAAGCGGCAATAGGTAAGTGGACCAAGAGCCGGCTTAGCCTTCAAACGCCCTCGATTTCGGAACCCCTCGATTTCGGGTCCGACCAACGCAACTGATTGAGCACTATCACTTATGTCGGCGGATCGGGGGCTTTAAAGCGCTTAGAAGCTCATTTTTGAGGGTGAAAACGTCGCTCTAACGATTGGAGGCTCGGCACCAAACTTCGAGTTTGCGCTCCATGTTATCCCATTTCCTACACGACACTGCGTCTCTCATGACCCATGAGAACCGCCGAGCAGCCGCAGACAAACCCGGGGTTTCGGGGAGGACTGTCGAACTGTAGCTACACGCCCAACCGTTAGATCATCGCGCTTCGACACTGCTTGCTAATAGATGATGTATCGTGAGTTCCGCAGCCGCCGGGCTTGTCGAGGAGCGCAGGGACACCACGATCAGTGGCGGTGAACCTGGGCGGCCTTTCCTTTGGTTACTTTCGTTTGGCCGAGCAAAGGAAAGTGACCAGCCGTGGGTCTGCCACCCACTCATAGCTCGCGCATGCGAGCGCCCCCATCCCAGCCTTGTATGCTTTTCTGTCAGGGGGTAGTAACGTGTTGAGTGCTGGGGCGGAGGAACCATGACCCACCTTTCTGCCAGATGTTCTTGGACAGACCGGGGAAGAGTTTCCCCGTCCCGCGCCAACGTCGATAAGGGATCGTACGGTGTTCAGACCGTCGATGAACTGCAAGGTAACGTGCGCGGAAGTTCACCGCCCCAGCACTCATTATTTTAGCGAGGTCAATCATGGACCACAACAATGCGGTGTATGGAGTGGATGTATCCAAGGCAAAACTCGTGATAGCGCGATACGACATGCAAACACTGGTAGAGATAGACAACCGGGCCGAAGCGATTGCCGCCTGGCTGGCGGGGCTGCCCAAGGCCGCAGTGGTGGCGATGGAAGCCACCGGCATTTACCATCGGCTGCTGGCGCACCTGGCGCACGCAGCGGGCATGCGGGTGTATGTGCTTAATCCGCAAACGCTCAAGCACTACGCTCAGGCGATTGGCCAGCGCGGTAAGACCGACGGCTGCGATGCGCGGATGATCGTCCGCTATGCCGTGCACGAGCAGGCGAAGTTGCGTTGCTGGCGGCCGCCGGCAGCTGACCGGCTGTCGCAATTGCTGGAGCGCCGGCACACGCTGGTGGGTGTGCGCCAGACCTTGGCCCAGAGCTTCTGCGGCCTGCCGATGCTCAAGGCTGCGAGCCGCAGCCTGTTGGCGAGTCTGGAGCGCACGTTGGGACGGCTGGACATTCTGATCCGGCACGAATTGGCGCGTGTGCCGGGCGCCGCGGCTTTGTATGAGCGCCTCAAGAGCATCGTGGGCATAGGCCCGGTGGTGGCGGCACAGTTGGTGGCGGTGTTCAACACGCTGAGCTTTGCGCGCGTCGGCGCATTCATCGCCTACACAGGTCTGGATCCTCGGCCCAACGATTCGGGGGATCGTCGCGGTCGGCGAAGTCTGTCTAAGCGCGGACCGCCCTTGCTGCGCTGCCAGCTCTACAACGCCGGCATGGCAGCGGCCAACAGTAAGCTGTTCAAGCCAACTTACAAACAGTTGCGCGAGAGGGGGTTGCAGACGACAGAGGCCATCGTCATCCTGGCGCGCAAACTCGCACGCATTGCCTTTGCGCTCTATAAGTCTGGCGGAGTCTTCGATGCTCATAAACATCTCAAGATCGCTTGACAAAAACCATAGGATCTTCCCCCGCAAGCGGAGGAAGGAGTCAATGTGTTCTATCTAAATTCGCTGCTGCAAATTTAGAAAACATCAACTACTCGTGGTAATCACCACTTCGTCATCTTTGGCAATGAACTTGTGGTCGAAGCCTTCTGAGGTCCATTCCATGTAGCTCAGCATCTCGTCGAACCGTGGATCGCCTTTTTTCAGCGGTTCCGGGCGATATTGCGTATCTATGATCATAGGCACGAACGAGTAGCTCTTCACGCCCTGCTTGGATAGCACGGCCTTGGCAAGCAGTGCCCGCTTGGAATCCTTGCTGTGTGGAAGCAAGGGATAGTCGGGATCGAGATCCGTGTGGTTGCGCAGAGCGCCATGCATCCACGCCGGTTCCTTCCAGGCAGCGTTAGGCCCGCCCGGCTTGGTCTTGCAGAAATTGCCCAGGCAGTAGTAGATCGCCTTGCCTTTGTACATTTCGATGCCCTTGGGGATATGCGGATGATGGCCCATGATCAAGTCGGCGCCCGCATCTATGCACGCATGGGCGACGGTGACCTGATAGTCGGCGATGATGCGCGGCGCCCAGGTAATGCCCCAGTGAAATGCAATCATCACGACGTCCACGCGCTTGCGCAGCGCCGCGACGTCGTCCGTGATCATCTTTAGATCGCGATCGTCGGGTTGAGTCAATACGCGAGTGGGCGCATGCGGCCCCCGGGGTTCATACGTCGTTTTGACACGCAGTGGCGCTATGCCCGGCTTGCCGGGACCCGCCTCGCCTCCATGCGGCAAATGCGACGAATAGCCCAAGAATCCGACCTTGATCCCGTTGCGCTCGACGATCGCAGGTTGGCGTGCTTCGTCCAGGTCTTTCCCCGCACCGGTGACCAAAATATTCATGCCCTGCATCACGTCCCGGGTATCGTACATACTTTCCGGACCGTGGTCGTACATATGATTGTTGGCTATCGATACCGCGTCAAAGCCGCAGTCGGCGAATATCTTAGCCATCTCCGGGGGTTGGCAGCCGTGTAATGAGATCGAAACGCCAGCGCCCACTTGACGCGCCGAGTACTGGCGTTCGCAATTGGTGAAACGCAAATCTGCGGAGCGCATGGTCGGCAGCACCAGCTCGGAATAACGTTCTATCGGAAATTCAGCCGTGGCCGGGCCGCACGGACCGCAGTCGCCTCCGCCCAGGAATGAAATCTCCCCTGCCGTTTTTTCTGTTGCCATCGGGTTTTCCTTATACTAAGAGCTAAGCGCGTGGACACCGCGAAGCCTGCAATAAAAGCGGAGTATACTGCGATTCCCGCGAGCATCGCATCCCCTATCAGAAGCAATAATGACACAAGTGCAAGCGCAACCACAGCCAAATTCCAGCGCGCCATTGAACTACGTGACCGTCCGCGACGAGGGCAGGGTGCGCATCGTCACTATCAATCGGCCCGACGTCATGAACGCACTGCCTAGTGCGGCATGCCACGAAATGAGCCGCGTGTGGGACGAGTTTGCGGCGCGCGACGATTTATGGATTGCGATACTGACCGGTGCCGGCGATAGGGCGTTTTGTGCGGGCAACGACTTAAAAGCGCTGGCTGCAGCGGGGGGCAAGCGCAGTCCTCGTCCGCCTTCCGGGTTCGGCGGTCTGACTTCGCGCTTTGATCTGAATAAGCCCGTAATCGCCGCGGTGAACGGCGTTGCGGCAGGCGGCGGCTTAGAGCTCGCGCTCGCTTGCGATCTTGTCGTCGCCACGGAGCATGCGACGTTTCTTTTATCCGAAGTCAAGATAGGCGTGGTGGCGACCGGAGCCGGCGGTATACACCGCTTGGCGCGCATGCTGCCGCAGAAGCAGGCCCTGGGCATGATACTTACGGGACGCAAGGTATCGGCCAAAGAAGGCGAGAACCTGGGCTTTGTCAACGAGGTGGCAGCCACGGGACAGGCATTGTCCGCGGCGCAACGTTGGGCAGAGATGATACTCGAGTGCTCTCCGATGGCCGTGCGCGGGGCCAAAGAGGCGTTTTACCGCGGGCTGGACGAGCCCTCGTTAGAGAAAAACATGAGCACGCTTTATCCGGCGCAGCAAGCCAACTTAGAAAGCGCGGACTATGTCGAGGGACCCAAAGCGTTTGCCGAGAAGCGCAAACCGAAGTGGCAGAACCGCTGAGTCCGCTACACTGCCGTCATCTGAAAATCGCTCTTACTCGCTGAACAATCCGGGCAACTCCAATTGTCGGGCACGTCCTGCCAGCGTGTGCCCGGCGCTATGCCTTCTTCCGGCAGACCGCGGGCTTCATCGTAAACAAACAAGCATAGCGCGCATTGCCACGTCTTAAGGAAGCTCTGATTAAGTGCTTTTGCAAATCGAGCTTCCCTCGAAGTGGGGGATATACAAGGGGGCTTAGCCCCCTTGTTCAGAGTTTCCTTAAGTCCGGCTGTGCCGCCTGTGCCGGCGGCGGGGCGGGCAGCCGCGGCTGGTGCGTTAACTTGGGGGAAATTAACGATGAGCGCTTGCAGCCCCTGGGCGCCCGCATGTATGCGGAACGGTCCCTCTTTAGGTCCCGTAAATACCAGAGCCCACGCTTTGTATTCCTTGTCATCGTGCCAAAAGCTCCCCTGAACTGCGACTATGTACTGCCCCTCTCCGCGTGGATCCGGTGCTTGAGTCTTGGTATCGGGCTGCATGCTGAGCGCGTACGCCGCCAGACCCGCATCGTCTTTCATCCCGGGGATCTCGTCTAGTTTGACGCCGGGCGCGGTCCCTTCTGTTGGGAGCGCCGGAAACATGACTTGCCGCGTCATTTGCAAAGGCCGGCGATGGGGATTGCGCATCAGCTGTTCGCGTTCTTCAGGCAGGCGTTGCGCTCCGGTATCGTGGTGCGCGCGCAGCACAAAATAAGTCAGCCCGACTTCGGGGTCCGTCGCCAGCGGGCCATACGGCGTATAAGCACGCGAGAAGTGCACCCCATAAGGGGTAAGCTGGTGCCGCCCCAGCGTGCCTTTGCCATCGACCACAAACTGAAATTGATCGACTACATGAAAATGCGCCGTGGACGAGCGCCCCGGACCGCCTTGCGACAAGCAAGCGAGCGGCAACTCGTACATGTTGGGCGCACCCTGAACGCCAAAAAAAGGCGTGTTCAATATCGTGCCCGGCCCTCTTTTGGCGTCGGGCTCTATTTTTCTTTGCTGGGCTTTCGCCTCGTCAAAAGCTTTTACCATTACCATAGGTTTTTCCCCCGCTCATGCTGCTTTAAAGCCATCTTATAATCAGGGCTGTTGCCGGTCAACGCCGCAGCGGTCAACGCCGGAGTTGCGGCGACGACTTGTGCGGTGCATGCAGACTATGCTGTGTGCCGATGGATAGCGGTTCTTAACGAAGACAGGATGAAGATGAGTGCCAACGCACCAACTGCAAGGACTACAGCGAAAGCTGTAGACAGCATACAGGAACGCATCGTGAACTACGCGTGCGGATTCGACTACCGTGATGTCACGCCGGAGGCGATACACGCCGCCATGATGCGCGTAATCGATACGCTGGGCGCACTCATGGGCGGGTTCTTCATGGAGCCGTGCGTCATAGCCCGGAATCTTGCCGCACAGATGCCTAATGCGCACGGCGCGACGATTATCGGCACCCGTATCAAGACTACGCCCGACATGGCGGCCTTCGCCAACGGCACTGCTGCGCGCTCGACCGAAATGACCGATAACTACCAATGGCCGGGAAGTTTCGGCGGTCATACCAGTGACGTCGTGATGCCGTCGCTCAGCGTGGCCGAGTACGCGCATAAGAGCGGCCGCGAGTTCATTGCCGGTGTCGTTCTGGGTTATGAAGTCTATGCGCGTGTGAGTGACGTATTCCATAACATGGGCTTTGACCATCCCAACTTCTCGTGCTTGGCGAACGCCGTGGTTGCGGGCAAGCTGCTGGGATTGAGTGCGGATCAGATCGGACATGCGATTGCCATGGCGATAGTTCCCAACAATGCTTTGCGGGTGGCGCGCATCGGTCATTTGTCGATGTGGAAAGTGACGGCGTCGGGCCAAGCGGCGCGGGGAGGGGTGTTCGCCGCTCTGTTGGCGCGCGCCGGCATGGAAGGACCGCATTTACCGTTCGAGGGCAAATCCGGTTGGTGTGATCACGTGGCACTGGAGCGCTTTTCCCTAAATACTATGGGTGGCCATGGCACCTCGTTCAAAATAGGAGACACCAGTCTCAAGATGCGGCCGGTGAGCGGCATACTCATTCCGGCCCTGGTCGCGTGCGAGGAGATCGGCGCGCTCAATATTCAGGACATCAAGCAAATCACGGTCGAGGTCAATAAGAAGACGCTAGATTTCAGTGCGATCGGCGACCATCATTGGCATCCGGATTCCCAGGAAAGCGCTGATCACAGCGCGCCCTATGTAGTCGCCGTGACGCTGATGGACGGCAAGTTGACCGCGGCGTCGTTCAACGACGCTCATCTCGCCAACCCGCAATTGCACGCGTTGCTGCAGAGGATTAAGGTGATCGAGAATGCGCAGTTTACGCTAGCCAGTGAACGCAAACCCGTAGAGCATCGTTCGCGGGTCACCGTAGTGATGGCGGACGGCAAACAACACATAGTAGAGTCCGATGGCGGCAAAGACAATCTTTCACCGCGCAAGAGCGACGCCCAGATCGAGGGGAAATTTCTCGCCCTCACCGAGGACTTACTGGGGACTAAGCATGTGCGCGCCCTTTTGGATCGGCTCTGGCGCCTGGAGGATATGGAGGACGTGGCAGCGATAGCACCTGAATTTGTTTTGGCGTAACAGGTCCGGCGCTCGATCCGAATTGCGCCTTTCCCGGCCTTCCTCCGCTAGCAGGGGGGAAGGAGTCGGAGCGGCAAAAGAGCTTAATCAGAGCCTCCCATAGGAGAATGGTCATGGAATACCGCTGCATATCCGCAGATTGCCACATCGACCTCAACTGGCTGCCGCATGATTTGTTCGTTGCCCATGCATCGCAAGCGATGAAAGAGCGCATGCCTTACGTGGTGCAAGGACCCAACGGTCCGCAGTGGGTTACTAATGCCGGCGTGAACTTCGGTCTTGCTAACGGCAAGGGCGGCCGCGGCGCCACGAGCAGCGGACGTCCCTACGTGCCAGGTACGGAATATCATGTTGATCGTATGGCATCGACCGGACTCTATGCCGATGGGGAGCAGGGTATATGCCGTCCGACGACTCCTCAGTTGCGGCTGCAGGATCAGGATCGCGACGGCATCCAGTGTGAAGTGCTGTATGGCCTGCTCGGCACCGGCAACAAAATGACGGACCGCGAAGCGGCTATCGAGCTCTACCGCATCTACAACGATTGGCTTGCCGACTTCTGCAGCTACAATCGGAATCGATTGGTAGGGCTCGCATCTATCCCCAGCCACGACATCGATGTCGCGGTAGCCGAGATACGCCGGACGGCCAAACTGGGATTGAGCGGCATCGATATTTCCACCTCCTATCAGATGAAGCCCTTGTGGCACCCGATGTGGGATCCTTTGTGGCAGGTGGCTGATGAGGTCAATCTGCCGGTGCATTTCCACACCACCGGCCAGCCGCCCGATCCCGCGCTTACGGATGATTTGCCCGAGGCCGTGAAGATGTCGGCTTTTGCCACGAAGGTAGCGGGAGGCCAACTGCACGTCGCCAATATACTGGCGGCGGTGATACACAACGGCGCCTTGGAGCGCTATCCCAATCTGCGCATCGTGTTTGCTGAGAGCGGAGTCGGCTGGATCCCTTATGTGCTGGACCGCATGGACTACGAATACGAGGACAAATTCAAAGGCCACGTTCCCCTCAAGATGAGGCCTAGCGACTATTGGCGGCGTCAGTGCCGTGCCACCTTCCAGTACGACACCATCGGCGTCATGCTTCTCGACCAGTTGGGGGTGGAAACACTAATGTGGGGTTCAGACTACCCCCATGCCGACACCGTGTTTCCGGATTCGCAGGAATACATAGAGCGCCAATTCGGGCGCTTGCCGGAGACGACCCGGCACAAGCTTATCTGCGAAAATGTAGGCAAGCTGTATGGGTTGATACCTGCCTGATTTTGTGTGCTAAGAAAGCTCTGATTATGTCCTTTTGCAACTCCAGCTTCCCCTGAAGTGGGGGATTTACAAGGGGCTAGGAGGGAAAGGAAGGGTCCCTCCCCTTCCTAGGCGTCCTTGTTCAGAGTTTCGCTAGGCAGTTCCCATTTCAGCCACGCGCACAGCGCGCGCCCCATGATCCATTCCAGGTCCTGTGTAGGCAGCCAAGGCATCTCCTCGGTGTACATGGTGACCGCCTGGCGGTAGGAGGGCAGCTTGGTGAAATCCGTTCCCCAGAACAGGCGCTGGGGGCCAAATGCATCGTACACACGGCGTATGTACGGATGCAAGCGGCGGTACGGATAATTGTCCGTCGTATAACCGGGCAGGGCAGTCGCTTTGACGCCGACGTTGGGATGCTTGGCGAGTGCTATGAGCTTGTCCATATCCACGAACGCTGCGTCGTCCTTGAACGCACCGGGAATGCCGAAGCGGTCTATGATCAGCTTTAACGCGGGGTAGTGTTGCGCGATGCGGTCCATATGATGCAGTTGGTTGCCCGCTTCCATCATGATGGGCACGCCGTCCGCTTCCGCAGCAGCCCATATCCATTCGTCAGTGGCATCCCCTTGTATGGTAAAGGTCAGCCGCAAACCGCGCAGACCGCGTTGGTGGCGTATGTCCTCGTATTGCTTACGGGCGCTGGGCGCCAATAGCCCGCCCCAGGCGCGAGGCGAACGGTAATCGTATATGTCGAGCACACCCATGGCGGCAAACCGGTTGGGATGCTGCTGCGCGGCTGCCAATGCGAGATCGTTGCGCTCGCCTTCCCATCCAGGGGGCACTATGCATACGCGATCTACGCCGGCCACCTCCATTTCGCGCAGCAAGTCGTCCTTGGAAAAAGACGGCAGTCCGCGATGAGGATGGTTGCGTCCTTTCGGCCATGGCCGCTCGGGTGCATTTGCCCCCCAAATATGCGCTTGAGAATCGACGATAAGCATGGCAGTCCCGTGATCGGCGGCGATAGTGACGAAGCCGCTGTATTATTGAAATAGGAACAAAAGGGTATTATAGCGATAGGGAATATGTGAACAAGGCGGTCACGCCCCCTTGTAAATCCCCGACTTCAGAGGAACCTGGGTTTGGTAAAACTGAATCAGAGCTTTCTTAGCTTTCAGCCGTCCGCAGGGATGCGGATATGACGACTATGTGGATATGACGCAGTAGCCGCACTTCATCATTGAAGGGAGGTCGCATGTCAACAACACAGTTTGCGGTCGGTATATGGTCTTTAGCCCTGGCGGCTGCAAGTTTGAGCGTCGCAACGGCGCAAAATTATCCCAACAAACCCATACGCATCATTACCTCCGAAGCGGGCGGCGCCCAGGATATAGTCGCACGCATCATCGCGCCGGGCATTAGTCCGGATCTCGGCCAGCCGGTGATCATAGAAAATCACCCCAGCGCCTTGACCGGAGATTTTCTAATGCGGTCTGCGCCCGACGGGTACACGATGGCATCTGCCGGCGGCGCGCTGTGGCTCACGCCTCTGCTGCAGAAAATGCCCTATGACGTGAGCCGGGATTTCGCTCCGCTCACGTTGACGGGGACGTGGCCGTACATGCTGGTCACTCATCCTTCTCTGCCGGTGAAAAGCGTCAAGGACTTGATCGCCTTGGCCAAAGCTAAGCCGGGTGCGCTCAACATCGGGGCTACGGCGGCCCCGGGAGGCGCGTCATTTCTGGCCACGGAACTCATGAAATCGATGGCGAAAATAGACATGGTGCGCGTGTCCTATAAGGGCAATATCTTCGCGTTGACCGCGGTGATATCGGGTGAGATGGAGCTCATGTTCAACGACATTGCGTCGGTGACGCCGCATACTAAGCTGGGGAGATTACGCGGAATCGCCGTCACCAGTTTGCAGCCGACGCCGCTGGCTCCCGATATGCCGACGATGGCGGCGTCCGGTCTTCCGGGTTATGAATGCATCACAATTATCGGGTTTTTCGTACCCGCGATGACGCCCGCACCCATAGTTACGCGCTTGAATCAGGACGTCGTGCGGTTCCTCAGTAAACCGGAGGTAAAGGAGAAATTCGCGAACATCCGCGTGGACGTGGTCACGAGCACGCCGGCGGAGTTTGGCGCCACGATAAAGGCGGATACCGTAAAATGGGCTAAAGTGCTGAGAGACGCCGGTATCAAGGTCGAAATGTAAATGCGCTGCTGTGCACTATTACAACCAATTTCCTAACGCGCGCTAACTGAGGATTTCATGGCCAAGGAAGAGATCGTACTATTCGGCTGTGGAGATGTGGGCCCATTCCACGAACCCATAGCCAAATATGGCACGCTGGTGCGTCCGTTGCTGGCGAGCGGCGATATCCGTTTCAGCCAATGCGAGCGGCTGTATTCCGAAAGGGGATCGCGCCAAGTTCATGCGTCCACCTTCGATCGCGCGCATCCGGACAAGGCCTCCGTTTTCAGCGATTGCGCTTTTGACGTGGTCTCGGTCGCCGGCAACCACAGCATGGATTTCGGCGAAGATGCGTTGCTGGATACGATAGAGAACCTGCAGAAGAGGGGAATCAAGACCATGGGCGCCGGGCGTAACCTGCAGGAGGCGCGGCAGCCGGCGTTCCTAGAACGCAAGGGCATACGGGTCGCTTTTCTCGGCTACTGCTCAGTTGCGGGCGAAGGTTATACCGCCGGCGCGCATAAAGCCGGCATTGCGCCGCTGCGCGCCCACACCTATTACGAGCCGCGGCTTAACGCCCATGGCTGTCCCGAGGGCGCGGGGTTCCCGCCACGGGTGGTGACCGTGCCGTATGAGGAAGATCTCGATGGTATGGTGGAAGATATCGTCCAGGCTAAAAAGAATGCGCACATTGTGGTCGTGTCATTCCATTGGGGCATACACCACATCCCGCGTCTGATACCCGAGTATCAGCCTATTACTGCGGAAGCGGCATTCAAGGCCGGTGCGGATCTGATCTTCGGCCATCATCCTCACGTGCCGAAAGCGATAGGCGTGCACGGTGGCAAGGTCTGCTTTCACAGTCTAGGCAATTTCATGATGACGACCACCTCGGGGGCCAAGCCAGGCTGGATAGAGCGCTTTGCCCAGCTCTACGGGGTGAAGCCGGATCCCGAGGAGTATCCCCACTTTCCCATGGGCAGAGATACTCATCGCAGCTTGATTGCGAAGGCCGTGCTGACAGCCGACGGCATCAAGAGAATCTCGTTTCTGCCGGTGGAGATCGACAAGCAGATGCGCCCCGAAGTGCTGACGCGCAGCGATCCGCGCTTCGATGAAGCGGTCAAGTTCATGGAGTGGGTATCCGAAGGTTACGAACACAAGTTTGTGGTCGAAGGCGATGAGGTCGTGATTACGAATTAAACAGCATTCATCGGGGAGGCTATATGTCTAAACGCAGCGTCTTCGTTATTAGTCTTGCGGTTGCGATCCCTATGCTAGGCATGGGAGCGGCGTATGGCCAGCCTTATCCGAGCAAGTCTATACGCATGCTCTCGACCGAACCTGGCGGCTTTCTCGATATCACCGTACGCACGATTGCGCAGGAAATCACCGGCCCCCTGGGCCAGCCCGTGGTAGTAGAGAACCGGCCGAGCACCATACAACCGGATGTCCTCGCCAAAGCAACGCCCGACGGTTATACCATCGCTATCGCCAGCGGTACCACATGGCTCACGCCGCTGATACAGAAAACGGCCTACGATGGCGTGAAGGATTTCGCCCCCATCACTTTGGCCGTAACCTATCCGTATCTGCTGGTCGTGCATCCTTCGGTGCAGGTCAAGTCGGCGAAGGAATTGATCGATGTGGCCAAAGCCAAGCCAGGTGCGCTCAACATCGCCGCCGCGGCCAGTCCGGGTGGGCAATCCTTTCTTGCGGCGGAATTGTTCAAGGCCATGGCGGGCATCAACCTGGTGCGGGTCCCCTACAAGGGCAATGAAGCGGCGCTCATCAGCGTGGTGTCCGGCGAATCGCAGCTCATGTTTATAGCGCCATCTTCGGCGTTGCCCCACGTCAAGCAAAACCGGCTTTACGCATGGCGGTGACCAGCCTGGAACCGACGCCGCTGGTTCCCGGTATGCCTACGCTGTCTGCCGTGGGCGTGCCAGGCTACGAATGCATAGTCGTCGCGGGTATATTGGCGCCGGCGGGAACGCCTGTGGCTGTCATCAATCGGCTCAACCGGGAGATCGTGCAAGTACTGCATAGGCCGGACGTAAAAGAGAAATTCTTCAACGCCTCCGCCGATACCGTAGGCAATACACCAACGCAGTTCGCCGCGACGATAAAATCAGAAGTGGCGAAGTGGGGCAAGGTGCTCAAAGACGCGGGCGTGAAGCCGCAGTTGTAGATTTCATGTGCGCACGCAGTGCGCAAGCCGCTATAGCGTTTTACGGATGTGGCATAAGCGCCAACGCGCCAACGCAATAGGCCGTCGTCGTCGAGGACAGGCTGCGCGAGATGAACGAGCACGGCATAGACATAGAGTCCCTCAGCATCAGTCCCTACTGGTCGTCCTGCCCGTCGCATTAATCGGCGGGTGCGTCGGCGGGCTGCAGCTAAAATTGCTCGTGCGGGTATGCTAATATATCGTGGCTTCAAGCACATACATCTCACGCGGCTAGCCGTTGCACGGCCAGCCAGCCGGTATCTCACAAGGGGAAAACATTGGCTGCGAAAAGCTCAAGTGGAACGCACGGGCCACTGCACGGCGTGCGTATCCTCGATCTGACTACTTTGCTGATGGGACCCTACGCAACGTTGATATTGGCAGATCTGGGTGCGGATATCATTAAGGTCGAGTCACCGGAAGGCGATCTCTCACGGCAAAGTCATCCTTCCCGTTCGCCCAAGATGGGCCAGTCTTTTCTCAACTCCAATCGCAACAAGCGTTCTATAGTTTTAGATTTAAAGCATGCTGATGGCCGGGCGGCGATGCTCAAACTCGCCGAACGCGTGGACGCATTGGTGTACAACGTGCGGCCTCAGGCTATGGCGCGATTGAAGTTGAGTTATGAGGATGTCAAGGCCGTCAATCCCAAAATTATCTATGTCGGCGGCGTCGGCTTCAGCCAACGCGGGCGCTATAGCGGCCGGCCGGCGTTTGACGACGTCATCCAAGGCATGGCGGGGGTGCCTTGGATGGCCGCCCGGGCGAGCGGACAGGCACCTAGGTACACGCCCAACGCTTACGTAGACCGCGTGTCATCGCTGCACGTAGCGCTGGCCGTGCTTGCCGCGATACATCACCGCGACCGCACCGGCGAGGGGCAGCGCGTAGATGTACCCATGTTCGAAAACATCGTGCACTTGCTGTTAAACGAGCATCTTGAGGGCGAGACGTTCGTCCCTCCATTAGGGCCCGCAGGGCACCCGCGTTCCCTTTCGCGGGAGCGCCGTCCGTATAAGACCAAGGACGGCTACTTGTGCACGCTGATCTACAACGATAAGCAATGGCGCTCCTTTTTCAAAATGATAGGCGAGCCGCAGCGCTTCGAGGAAGACGCCCGATTTTCCAATCAGTTGAACCGGATTAAGAATATCAATGCGGTGTATGGCTACTTATCAGAAGTGCTGGAGACTCGTAGCACGGCCGAATGGATAAAACTGTTCATGGACGCCGATATTCCGGTAGGTCCGATGAACTCACTGGACGATGTTTTGCAGGATCCGCATCTTGCGGAAACCGGTTATTTCACGCCGATAGAGCATCCGACCGAAGGTGCGCTGCGTACGACTTACTATCCGACGGAATTCTCAGCAGCGCCGGTGAGCGGCCGTTATCCGGCACCGCGGCTGGGCGAGCATACGCGGGAACTGCTCGCCGAGGCAGGGTACGACAGCGCTCATATCGACAAGCTCGTTGCGCAGGGAGCCGCCGTTCCGGCTCCGCCGCCGAAGAAAAATCCAGGCACGGCGTAAAACAATTTCGACGCCGGCACGGCGCCGATCTATATCACACTGAGGGTTTAACATGACTACAGCTAGTACGCGTATCGCAAAGTTTGCGGCAAATTTCAGCAAAGTTCCTTTGACGCAAGATCAAAGGCACCGTGTTTATCGCGCATTTCTAGACACGTTCGGCGTTGCGGCGGGAGGGCGTAACGATGATGCACCACGCCTTATGCGCGAATACATGCGTACGGTAGCCGGGACCGGCAAGGCTTCGGTGTGGGCGACCGGTGACTTGCTGCCGGCGGAATCCGCGGCCTGCGTTAACGGAGTGGCCAGCCATGTGCTGGATTACGACGATCAGTTGCCGCCGATGCGCGGCCACCCTAGCGTCGGCGTTATACCGGCGCTTACCGCGCTCGCGCAAGTGACCGGGGCGGATGGCAAGCTTTTTAGCTCAGCCTACATCGCAGGCTATGAAGTGCTGACCAAGATCTCCAAGGTGATTGCGATGAAGCAAGCCACCAAGGGATGGCATACGACAGCCACGCTGGGTATCCTGGGAGGCGCCACCGCATGCAGCGTTGTGCTGGGGTTAAGCGAACAGCAGATCGTCAATGCGCTGGGACTGGCGGTAACCCAGGCTGGCGGTAACCGCGGCAATTTCGGCACTATGTCCAAGTGCTTCCAGGTAGGGCAGTGCGGGGCGGCGGCGGTGCGTGCCGCGCTGCTTGCGCAAGCAGGCTACAACGCGCCGGCCGACGCATTGGACAGCAAATACGGCTACGCAGTGCTGTACGGCCATGGCGAAGACTTGTCGAAGGCCTTCGATACCTTGGGTAAAGAGCCCTTGGAATTCGATACGATAGGGTTGGATGTCAAGAAGTACCCGTGCTGCTATGCGAGCCATAAGACGATAGACGGCATGCTCAGCTTGCGCGCCAAGCACGGCCTTACCTTGGGTGCGGTGGACAGAGTGGACATCACCACGAATGCGCTGGGCATGCAGCCGCTGACCTACCACAATCCCACCACCGAGCTCGAAGCGAAGTTCAGTATGGAGTATCCGGCCGCGGCTGCGCTGCTTGACGGCAAGGTCGTCATCTCAACTTTCGACGACGACCAGATCATGCGGCCTGAAATCAGGGCGTTTCTGCCTAAAGTAAAGGCGCAGGAAGCAGAGGGCGAGGTCCTGCCACGCTGGGCTGACATCAAGGTCACGCTTAAAAACGGCAACACGCTGCAGGAACGTGTAACGACTTCACGCGGCGACTTTCAATATCCATTGACCGACGATGAGTTGGTGGAGAAGGCGCAAGACTGCTTCTCTTTCGGCAAATACAATTGGCAAGCGAAAGCGTTTGCCGCCGACGTTTTTAATTTGTCGAATTTGCGCGTCGACGACGTCGTTCGGCGCTGCATAGCCGGCTAGCCGCACGATTGCTAAGGAAACTCTGAACAAGTGGGCTAGGCCCCCTTGCAAATCCCCCACTTCAGAGGAAGCTGGATTTGTAAATGGACTTAATCAGAGCTTCCCTAAACGACATCTACCCGTCGCAAAGAGAGGAGTGCCATGGACTACAGCCGCTACCAGCATTTGCTTATAGAGATAGACAATGGAGTCGCCAAAGTAACCATCAACAGGCCTGAAGTTTACAACGCGGTAAATCACCGCCTGCACGGTGAACTCGGCGATATTTGGCGCGACCTCGACCGCGACCCGAACGTGCGTGCCATCATGGTCACGGGTGCGGGCAACAAGGCCTTTTCCGCGGGCGGCGATCTGGAAATGCTTAAGCGACGCATGGCTATGCCCGCCGAGGAGCGGTTCGACGAGGCCGTGAACTGGGACGCACGCGAGTTGGTATACAACATGATCAACTGTGACAAGATCATCGTATCGGCTATCAACGGCGTCGCGGTGGGTGCCGGCCTCGCCGTAGCGCTGGTCGCGGATGTTCCTATCATTGCGGAAGACGCCAAACTCGCGGACGGCCACATACGTCTGGGCGTGATCGCGGGAGACCATGCGACCATGCTATGGCCGCTGCTGTGCGGGATCGCCAAGACCAAGTATTACATGTTGACGGGCGAATTCGTCGACGGCAAGGAAGCTGAGCGCCTGGGGCTGGTGGCCAAAGCCGTGCCGCGCGCCGAAGTAGTGCCGACCGCGCTAAAACTGGCGCGGCAATTTGCCGATGGCCCGCGCTATGCGCTGGGCATGACTAAGCGTTCTATCAATCAATGGCTGCGCTTGGGCGGGATAGCCTCGTTCGACTTCGCGCTGGCGGTAGAAAAGATGGCGTTTTTCTCCGCGGATGCGCAAGCCGGTGTCAAAGCGGTGCGCGAAAAGACCGATCCGGTATTCTCACAGCACCAGGGCAAGAAGCCTGCGTAACCCCAATGGTAATACCTTAACGCATCCGATGTCTGTGTACGGTATTTCGCGAGGACTTACCCCCATCCTGGCCTTCCCCCGCTGGCGCAAGGGAAGGAACGCTCGAATTTGGCGCTGCGATGTTGTTTCCTCCCTTGCGCATGCAATGCGGGGGGGTACGGCTAGGGTGGCGGCAAATGCTTAAGGTAGTGCCATTCCTGCCTAACCCGATTCATTGAATTTTTTTCGCCACTCTTAAAGGACCCTTGCTATGGCCGCACCTATAGTCTTGTTGGAACGCCCCGCGGAGCACGTCGCCGTGATCCGTATCAACCGTCCGGAAGCGCGCAACGCCTTGAACATGGAGACGCGCGGCATGATCGCTCAATATCTGGCTGAACTGGGCGCGGACGACATTACCCGCTGTGTAATCATAGCCGGCAGTGAAAAATCGTTCGCCGCCGGCGCCGATATCAATGCCATGATAGGAGTGACTCCGGTCAAGTACATGGAGCTGGGGTCGCATCGCATGTGGCGTACGATATCTGCGGCGTGCCCCAAGCCGGTGATCGCCGCGGTCAGGGGATTTGCATTGGGAGGCGGGTGCGAGCTGGCAATGACGTGCGACATTATCATTGCGGGCGAGTCGGCGCGCTTCGGCCAACCGGAAATCAAACTAGGACTCATGCCGGGCGGCGGAGGAACACAGCGCTTGACGCGCGCGGTCGGCAAGTTCAAGGCCATGAAGATCTGCCTTACCGGCGAGATATTCAGCGGCAAGGACGCTTATGCCATGGGGCTCGCCAGCGAAGTCGTGCCCGACGCGGAGGTCGAAAGCCGCGCCTTGGCGGTGGCCCAGATGATAGCCGGTATGCCGCCATTGGCGGCACAGCAGATCAAAGAAGTGATATTGGCGGGAGAAGACGCGGCACTCGATACTGCGCTCAGGCTGGAGACCAAGGGGCTGCATTTCCTGTTTTCGTCCGAAGACCACAAAGAAGGCGTGGACGCGTTCTTTGCGAAGCGCAAACCCACGTTTGTCGGTAAATAGCGGGCGCCTGCAGCAGGCAACGCCCCTAGTAAGAACGCGGCAAATCGAGCAAGTGCTCGGCGACGTAGGACAATATGAGATTGGTCGAAATGGGTGCTACTTGATAGAGCCGGGTCTCGCGAAACTTGCGTTCAACGTCGTACTCGTGCGCAAAACCGAAGCCGCCGTGGAACTGCAAACAGGCGTTGGCCGCTTCCCATGACGCATCAGCGGCCAGCAGCTTCGCCATATTGGCTTGTGCGCCACAAGGCTTGTGGGCGTCGAAAAGCGCGCACGCCTTGAAGCGCATCAGACTGGCCGCCTCGATATTGACGTAGGCGCGGGCGATGGGAAATTGAACTCCCTGATTCTGCCCTATGGGTTTATCAAAGACCACGCGTTCGCGAGCGTATTTGGTAACTTTATCTATAAACCAATAGCCATCGCCTATACACTCTGCGGCGATTAACGCGCGCTCGGCATTGAGTCCATCGAGTATGTATTTGAAGCCGCTACCCTCTACACCGATCAAATTGTCTTGCGGTATCTCCAGGTTCTCCAGGAATAATTCGTTGGTTTCATGGTTGACCATGTTCCGTATTGGCTGCACGGTAAGACCATTGTTGAGTGCCTTGTGAATGTCGACCAAGAAGATCGACATACCCTCCGATTTGCGCTTAACCTCGGCCAGCGGCGTAGTGCGCGCGAGCAATATCATGAGATCGGAATGCTGAACACGCGAGATCCACACCTTCTGACCGTTTACCACATAGTGGCCGCCTTTTTTAACGGCAGTGGTCTTGATCTTAGTCGTATCGGTGCCGGTCGTGGGTTCCGTCACCGCCATCGATTGTAGACGCAGCTCGCCTTGCGCAATTTTTGGGAGGTAGTCGCGCTTTTGTTTATCCGAGCCATGACGCAACAAAGTGCCCATGTTGTACATCTGGCCGTGACAGGCGCCGGAGTTGCCGCCCGAGCGGTTGATTTCCTCGAGTATGATCGAAGCCTCGGTAAGCCCCAGGCCGGAGCCGCCGTATTCTTGAGGGATGAGCGCCGCGAGCCACCCGGCCTTGGTCAGCGCGTCTACGAACTCCGCGGGGTAAGCCCGTTCTGCGTCAAGCTTGCGAAAGTATTCGGCGGGAAACTCGGCGCACAGCGACCGCACGCCGTCGCGCAGATCCTGGTAATCGTCCGCATGTGAGATCAAGAGTCCGTCCTTTGATGGTAAACAGCAATAGAGGCGTGCGGGGCGCAGCAAGCAGTTACCGCATCACCAGCGGGTATCCCGTTGCGGCGTCGATATTATTGCACAACGCCTTTGCTCCAGAGCGTCTAGCAGCGGCTTAGCATCGACGCGATAAGATGCGGGCTTCCGGCAGCATGACAGTTGTCAAGTTCTTCAAAGTCACATAACATCATTAGCGCTGGGCCGGATAGCCGCTGAAATAATAACAATGGCCCGTCTTTGTAGCTATAGTGCATCTCCTTGACGACTATAGGGCATACGAAAATATATGCAAAATCGTAGCGGCGGTTTCATATTGCTTTTGATATGCCTGAAGTCATTGGGCGCCGGTTGGGCGTGGAGCCAGGATTATCCGAACCGCACGGTGCGCATCATAGGCGGCGATACCGGTAGTGCAACTGATACTTTTGCACGCTTGATCGGCCAAGGTATGACGGGACCATTAGGGCAGCCCATAGTGGTTGAAAATCGACCGACGACGGTGACTCCCGAAGTGCTTGCCAAATCGCCACCTGATGGTTATACGCTAGGAATTGCCGGCAGCACGACCTGGATTACTCCCCTTATTCAGAAGACGTCGTATGATCCGCTGAGGGATTTTGCGCCGATCACATCAGTCGCAAGCTATCCTTACCTGCTGGTCGTGCATCCTTCGTTGCCGGTTAGATCCGTCCAGCAGTTGATAGATTTGGCCAAGGCCAGACCGGGAGTACTCAATGTCGGGGCTACCGCGAGCCCCGGCGGAGCGTCATTTTTGGCGACCGAGCTATTCAAGGTGATGGCCGGTGTCAATGTGGTGCGCGTCCCCTACAAGAGCAACGCGCAGGCGATGATCGCCCTATTGGCCGGGCAAATTGATTTGATGTTTCATGATGTGGGCGCGGTCGGAGCGCTGGCTAAGATCGGCAAAGTGCGGCCGCTTGCAGTGACCAGTCTCAAGCCGTTTGCGCTGGCGCCCGACTTGCCTACCGTGTCCGCGTCTGGGTTGACCGGATTCGAGATGGTAACGATATTAGGTATGTTGGCGCCTGGCGCTACTCCAGGGCCTATCATCGAGCGCTTGCATCGAGAGATTACACGCGTCTTGAACACCGAAGAAGTGAGAACAAGATTTCTCAATGCCGGTGTGGAGACGGCGACCAGTTCGCCGGAGCAGTTCTCAGCGACGATAAAATCAGAGATGGCCAAGTGGGGTAAGGTAGTCAAGGATGCGGGCATCAAGGCCGACTGACGGCACTATCGATGCGTGAAACGGAAATGGAGGCAACATGAGTTTGCAGATTCGACAATTGTCGTATGCGCTGGGCGCGGAAATTCTAGGCGTAGACTTGCGTGAGGAGTTCGACGAGCAGACGTTCAAGGAAATGCACGCGGCTTTTCTGCAATACTCCGTGCTGCTGTTTCGCAAGCAGCCCCTCACACGCGAACAACACCTGGCGTTCAGCAAGAGATTCGGTGCGATAGAAGATCACGATCAATTGGTGTCGCACGTCATCAAGGATCCGGCCTATCGCGAACTGGTGATCAACAAATCACCGGCGCCGGCGGCAACGGTATGGCATTCTGACCGGTCGTTTACGTGCGTGCCGACCATGGCAACGACATTGCGGGCTATCCAAATTCCCGATGTCGGCGGCGATACCATGTTTTCCAATATGTACCTCGCCTATGAAACGTTGTCAGACGGCATGAAGAAGCTTATCGCCGACGTCTACGCCATACATCCCTCGGCGAAGCTCAGATTGGATCACAGCACGCCGGAGCGGCTGGCGGAATCCCAACGCCGTAATCCTCCGGTCGCCCAGCCGGTCGTTAGAGTGCATCCTGAAACCGGACGCAAATCGCTCTATATCGAAGAAAAGGTCAAGCAGCTCGTCGGCATGACTCTACCGGAGAGCGAACCCTTGGTGCAGTTCTTATGCAAACATGCCGCCCGCCCACAGTTTGTCTTTAGGCACCAGTGGGAGAAAGATGATCTGATTATGTGGGATAACCGCTGTACGAATCACATTGCCGTGGCGGATTACGATAGAAGCCAGATTCGCCATACCGAAAAAACCTGCGTGGCGGGCACTCCTTCAGGATACGCTTATACCGGTCCTCTGGAGGTTAGCTATTTCTGAGGAGCGGCGAGTGGTCTTGTGATGCTGTAGGGGTGTACACAGCGTGTGCACCGAGGTGCACGTTGCCAACGCCGTATCATGCCGGTCCGTAGCCTGTTGCAAGAAAAGTATCTCCAATAGCATATTGCCCAACCATCCAAAGTTTTCTTTCCATTGATATCCGTAGAAAGTTAATTCATGCATGCATTACGTGACAAGACCGCAGTGGTCGGGGTGGGTGCCAGCCCGCAGGGCAAGGTGCCCGGGTCTACGCCATTATCGCTAGGGGTAGAGGCCTTTAAGAGGGCACTGGACGATTCGGGCCTAAGAAAGGATCAAATCGATGGCTTGTTGACGATGCCGGGTACGACGGCCCCAGAGGGTGCGCTCAATTATCTGCGGGTGGGTGAAGCGCTAGGCATAGACCCGCGCTACACGGGCAGCATGAATTTAGGCGGCGGCACAGCGGGCGGATTGCTGCATCTGGCGGCCCTAGCGGTTAACGCCGGCATGGCAAATTATGTTGCCTGCATATTCGGCGATGCTGCGGCCACGGGAGGTTCGCGGTTCAATCGAGCGGCGGGCTGGGGCGATTCATGGTCGATCTGGGGATTTATGGCAGCGGCGGCGAACAGTGCGCTCACCGCGAGCCGGCATATGGCGCTCTACGGCACTACCAGCCGCCAATTGGGTGAGATAGCGGTCGCATGCCGCAAACATGCCTCTATGAACCCGGACGCAGTGATGCGCAAACCCATCACCATCGAAGATCATCAGGCCTCGCGCTGGATAGTAAAGCCGCTGCACTTGCTCGACTGCTGTCTGATATCAGACGGCGGCGTTTGCACTATCGTGACTAGTGCCGAGCGCGCCCAGGATCTCAAGCAGCCCCTAGTGCTGATTTCCGGCATAGGCCAAGCCTATACGCTGCAGAATATGGAACGCGATGACTGGTGGTATGTACCGCACCAAAAGCTGGCAGTCAACGATGCATACAACATGGCGGGCGTAGGTCCCAAGGACATAGACGTCGCACAGCTCTATGACAACTTCACGAGCAGCGTGCTGCTGTGGTTCGAGCACGGTGGATTCTGCAAAGTCGGGGAGTCAGGCCCGTTCGTCGAAGGCGGCCGCATCCAATTGGGCGGAGAACTGCCTATCAACACCGCCGGTGGAAATCTTTCGGAGTCGTACATGGAAGGCTGGCTGCACGTGGTCGAGGGCGTGCGCCAGATGCGCGGCCAGTGCGGCGAGCGCCAGGTCAAGGACGCCGAAGTTTGTCTGGTGACGGGTCGCGGCCAACAGTTGAATTGCGCCAATGCGACTATACTGCGGAAAGGATAAAGGTCCCGTATGAGCGAGTACAAAAAGCCTTTGCCCACGATCACCGACGAAAATCGCGGCTTTTGGGACGGCGCCAAGCGCGGCAGGATATGCATGCAAAAGTGCAAGGATTGCGGCCACATCCGATATCCTATAAGCCATGTCTGTCCCCAATGTCTTTCCTACAACTTTGCCTGGACCGATCTCAGCGGACGCGGCGTAGTCCACTCGTACATCGTTTTCCATCAGCTCTACAATCCGGCCTTCAAGGATGACATTCCCTATAACGTAGCCATGGTCCAGCTTGAAGAAGGGCCGCGTATGTACAGCAACATCGTCGGCGTAGATAACGACGCGGTCAAAGTAGGCGATAAAGTAGTAGCGGTATTCGATGCGGTGACGCCGGAGGTCAGCATTCCTAAATTCAAACCGGCCGCCGCCTAAGGTCAGGATGGATTTCTCCCTGCCTGAAGACGTGCGCATGATGCGGGACACGGTCGCCCGTTTTGTTAAGGCCGAGCTGATTCCGCTGGAAGCGCTCATGCTGGAGCGCGAATCGCGGCGCGGCTACTCAGACGCTCCTGCCCTTCCGCCGGAGATTGAAGCCGACCTGCAGGCGAAGGCAAAAGCGATCGGCCTATGGGGGATAGACGTACCGGAAGAGTTCGGCGGGCAGGATCTGGGAGCGCTCGTAAAGTGCGTAGTCTGGGAACAGATCAAGCACAGCATAGTGCCGTTTGTTCTGCCGCCGGATAGTCCCAATCTCTATCTGCTCAAGTGGGCATGCAAGGGTGCGCAGATGGATAAATACCTTGTTCCCTACGCGCGCGGAGAGAAGAAATCCTGCCTGGCGATCACTGAGCCCGGGGCCGGTTCGGATGCGTCCGGCATCAAGACGCGTGCCGACCGCGTGAACGGCAAGTGGGTGCTGAACGGCAATAAGGTGTTTATCACCAATGCCAGGCGCGCCGATTTCATGATAGTCATAGCGGTTACGGACCAAACCGCGGGCAAGAAGGCGAGCATGACGGCATTTCTTGTCGACAAGGGAACCCCCGGCGTTTCTATCCCTTCCACCTTCGCGACCATAGCCGGCGAGTACCATCCCTACGCGGTATATTTCGATAACGTCGAGCTGGGCGACGAACAAGTGCTGGGCGAAGTCGGCGCCGCATTCGTGCCGCTGCAGAATAGATTCGGCGTGCGGCGCATGGAGATAGCCACACGTTGCTTGGGATTGGCTGCGCGTTGCATAGAACTGATGATCGAATATGCGAATCAGCGCTCGACTTTCGGCGCACTGCTCGCTGACCGCCAAGCCGTCCAATGGTTTATAGCGGACAGCTATCAGGAGCTCGAAATGGCGCGGCTGCTGACCTATCGGCTGGCTTGGAAGCTCGATCAGGGGGTGCTCGATCTGCGGCGCGATGCATCTATGGCGAAAGTGCAGGCTACCGAAATGATACAAAGAGTGGTTGACAGGGCGATGCAGGTTTATGGCGGCATGGGCATGACCAAGGCACTGCCCTTGGAGTACATCTACCGCGTGACCCGCGTCTATCGTATTGTTGAGGGGCCCAGTGAAATCCATCGCTGGTCGATAGCGCGGGATTTGCTGCGCAACGGCCTGGTCCTGGATAACTAGTACGGCGGGCCGGACGCTCACTGATAGGAGATGCTATTGATCATCACCGACGCACAAGTGCATTTGTGGAGGTCCAACCCGGAAGATCACGTCGAGGAGGCGCAGCATACCAAGGCTCCGTTACAGGGGTTGCCTGCATTTACTCAGGAGCGGCTTGCGAGCGAGATGAAAACCGCCGGCGTCGATCGCGGGGTCATAGTTACGCCCAGCTGGGAGCCGGACAATGCGCTGGGCCTCGCGGCGGCCCAAGCGGATCCACATCGCTTTGCGGTAATGGGCAAGTTCGATATCAATACGCCAGGCGCCCGTGAGGCGATAGCGCAGTGGAAACAACAACCGGGCATGTTGGGGTTGCGCTTCACCAATCGATTCGAGGGCAATGATAAAGACGACTGGGTATGGGCAACGGCGGCCGCTGCTCAGATACCCATAATGTTGAGTCCATCCTCCGTGAATCCACCGTTGCTGGCACGCGTTGCGGAACGCCACCCGCAACTCAAGCTCATCTGGGATCATCTGGGTCTGCCTAGGCGCAATAAGGACGATGCGGCGTTTGTCCATTTGGATCCGGTATTGGGGCTTGCCCGTTATCCGAACATCGGACTTAAAGCGAGTGGACTGCAGCACTACACGGACGACACCTACCCTTATCGCCGATTGCAGCCGCACCTGCGCCGCGTGTATGACGCATTCGGCCCCAAGCGCATGTTCTGGGGAACGGATATTACGGAGCAAGCATGTACATATCGCCAGGCAGTTACCATGTATACGGAGGAAATCCCGTGGCTCACGGAGGAGGACAAGGAATGGATCATGGGACGCGGACTTTGTGCATGGCTAGGTTGGGCGTTGCCGTAGCGCTAAGGCTTGGACGCGGACGTTCAATGGCGAAAGGAAGGCTCATGCTTAGATCCCCATTTCTTGCTGCATGCCTGATGGCGATGACGATGGCCGCATATGGCCAGGAGTATCCGACTAAGCCGATACGCCTGGTCACTAGCCCGGCGGGCGGCGGCGGCGACATTCTCGCCCGCTTGATTGCGCAGGGTATCTCCACGCCGTTGAAGCAGCAGGTGATCGTGGACAATCGTGCCGCCAATCTGGTCGGAGAAAGTGTAGCGCAGGCGCCTGGCGATGGTTATACGCTGCTGTTGCTGGGTAACGTGCTATGGCTGGAGCCTCTGACACGCAAGACCAGGTACGACGTGGCCAAGGATTTCAGGCCGGTATCCATGGTGGGTATGAGTCCCAATGTGCTCGTGGTTCATCCTTCACTGCCGGTGAAAACCGTCAAAGACCTGATCACACTTAGCAAAGCGCGGCCGGGAGAACTCAATTATGCAACCAGCGGGGCGGGGTCCGTCGCCGAGCTGTGTGCCGAACTGTTCGATGCTATGGCTGGGGTGCGCATGACCGCCATCCCTTATAAGGGCGCCAGCATAGCGCTCAATTCCCTGATGGGGGGCGAAGTGCATCTTATGTTTGTTACTGCGCCTTCGGCGACGGCGCATATCAGCTCGGGGCGCTTGCGTGCATTGGCCTTAACCAGCGCCCGAGAATCGGCTTTGGTTCCCGGCTTGACGACGATTAGCGCCGCGGGGCTGCCGGGATATGAGCTCGTCAGCTTTTACGGAGTATTCGCGCCGGCGCAAACGCCTGCAGCCTATGTGAAAAGATTGAATGAAGAAATAGTGCACAGCGTTACTACAGCGGAGACCAAAAAGAAATTTCTCGACGTGGGAGTGGAGGCTACCGGTACTTCGCCCGAAGAATTGGGCGACGCTGTGCGCGCCGATGTTGCCCGCATAGGCAAAGTCGTCAAGAGCGCTGCGGCTGCGCCGTAGGCGCAAGCAATGCAGATCCCGTGGACGGCTATCTGCCCTTGAATTCGGGTTTGCGTTTTTCCGCGAACGCCTTGCGTCCCTCGATGCGGTCTTCGCTTGCGAACAGCAAGCCAAAGGTATAACGCTCGAGCTCCAGCGCATGCGCGAGGGGTAGGTCCAATCCCCGCCGCACCAGGCGTTTTACGGCGCGCACCGACAGCGGTGCATTGGCAGCGATCTTTTTCGCGATCTCGATCGCGGCCGGCATCAGGTCCGCCGCCGGCACGACTTTACTCACCAAACCGATGCGGTAGGCTTCCTGGGCGTCTACCCGGTCGCCGGTAAGCAGCATCATCATCGCATCCGACAATGCGATCATGCGAGGCAGCCGCTGTGTGCCTCCCGATCCGGGCAGGCTGCCTACCTTCACCTCCGACAGTCCGAATTGTGCATGCTCGGAGGCGATACGGATATCGCAGGCAAGCGCTATCTCCATGCCACCGCCTATCGCATAGCCGTTGACCGCCGCGATCAGCGGTTTGTCGAAATCGAATCCCGACACCAATGCGTCGGAGCTCGCTTTGCCGAAAGTCTGCTGCGCGAAGGTTTCATCCGTGGGCATGGTCTTTTTGAGATCGGAACCCGTACAAAAAGCCTTGGTGCCGGCGCCGGTGACGATAGCGACGCGTATCTGGTCGTCGTCGCGGATGCGGGCGCACGCGTCGAACAACTGGCGTTTCATTTCGGGGTCAACTGAGTTCATCGCCTGCGGACGGTTCAGTACCAGCGTGGCAATATTGTCATCTACGGTCAGATCTATGCTCATGGCAGTACTTTCATCGCCTGTCTATTTCAATACTTCATCCGCAACGAGCTCGTCTATCTCGGCGTCGCTTAAACCGAGCAGTGTGGTACAAATTTCACGCGTGTGCTCGCCCAGCAGCGGGGCGGGCCTGCTCAATTTGACGGTGCCGTCAGCAAAGCGGAACGGCGGCGCATTGTATAGGGTGTCGCCCATTTCGGCGTGGTGTAGTGTAACCCAGTGGCCGCGGCTGGCAAGCTGCGGATCGTGCTCTACGACATCCTGAGCGTTCTGCACGGTTCCGGCAGCGACGCCGCATGCCTGCAATGCCGTCATCAGCTCTTCGGACTTCCACTCCGCCGTTGCGGTCTCAAGCAGGCGATCGAGCTCCGTGCGATCGCGGTGGCGTTGCGGGCCGCTTAGCCAACGTGCTTCGCGTGCCCATGGCGGAGATCCTATCACCTTGACTAAGGCCTGCCATTGCGTATCGCTTGCGACCGCTATTGCGATCCAACGATCTTCTCCTGCGCAGCGGTAGACCCCGTGCGGCGCCATCCACGGATGGTCATTGCCGTTGCGGTCCTGATTGTGCTGATTGACTGAAAAATCCAGCATAGTGGGTCCCAGCAATGCCACCGTAGGCTCGACCTGTGCGAGATCTATGTACTGGCCGCGGCCGCTGCGGCGGCGGTAAAACAGCGCGGCAAGCATTGCAAATGCCGCATGGCAGGGGTTGGGGATGTGATCGGGATAGTTGGTGCCGGTTCCTACCGGCTCCCGCCCCGGCAATCCGCTCAAGTGCTGGAGGCCGGTCAGCGCGATGATATTCGCTCCATAGCCCAGATAATCGCGTTCCGGACCGGCGGCACCCTGCATAGACATGGCCAAGTAAATGATATCCGGTTTGAGCGCGCATACTTCCTGGTAGCCGAGGCCGAACTTTTCCATAACGCCCGGCGTGAAATTGTTGGCTACGACATCGCTCTGGACGATCAGTTTTTTCACGAGCTCCAGCGCACGCGGATGCTTCATGTTGACGGTAATGCTGCGCTTACTGGTGTTGCGATCCGCGAAGTAGCCGCTGCGGTTCACTCCGGGCTTGCCGTCCTTGTACGGGCCGGCCATGCGCAGAGAATCCAAACGCGTAGAGCTTTCGATCTTTATTACGTCGGCGCCGAGATCCGCCAGCGTCTTGGTCGCATATGAGCCGGCGCCTACCCAGCAGAAATCGATGACGCGCACGCCTTCAAGCGGGGGGCTGGTCATTTAAATGATCCCCCGCGAATATAGCCGCGCTATTTCCTCACGCTCTACGCCGATGTCCCGCAAGACTTGCTCGTTGTGTTCGCCGAGCCGTGGTGCGGGACGTTGTATACGCCAAGGGGTCGCGGAGAGTTTGTAAGGCGCTCCGGGCATCAACAATGGCTCTGCGCGCAATGCATGCATGACCGGGACAAAATATTTTCGATATTCGAGTTGCCGGCTCTTGAGCAGGTCGGCCGGCGCGTTAACCGGTGCAATAGGTATACGGCGGCGCTGGCCTTCCTGGTACAGATACGCCTTGGTTTTGGTCTGGGCCCACGGGCCGAAGACGGCGGAAAAAATTGCTTTGGCCGCCGGCGTTTCCAGGTATTCCGCTCGATTCCATTCGGGCGTGAGCAGCCGTTCGGTTCCCGGAATCTGCTCGGCCTTGAACCATTCCAGGCTGCGCGACCAGAACTTGTTCGCTCCTACGCCGGCGGCCATCAGAAAGATGTAGCCGTCGCCGCAGTCGAATACGCCGGTTCCGGCAAAGCGCTGTTCACCGGCATGGCGTGCGCGCACTTTTCCTTCGAGATCGTAGAACTGTACGGAATTCTCGAGCGCCAATACGACGCATTCCTGCATGGCAACATCGATATGGTCACCCGCGCCATGTTGCTGGGTGGCAAACAATGCCGCCATGGATGCGACCGCGCCGTACATATTCGCGCACAAATAGGCTTGGTTGCCGTATACCCGCGTGGGCGCTGCGTCTGGGTATCCGCCGAGTTGCAACAGCCCACCCAGGGCGAGCCCGATCAGGTCTTCGCCTTCGTAGTGCGCATAGGGACCCGATAGCCCGAACGGGGTAATGCTGAGCATAGACAGTCGCGGATTGAGCTTGTTGAGCGCTTCGTATCCCAGGCCGCGTCTTTCCATGGCGCCCGGTTTTTCCGTTTCGATTATGAGGTCGGCAGTGGCGGCCAAGCGCCGCAACAAGTCTTGGCCGGCCAACGTGTCGATGTTTAGGGTGATGCCCAGCTTGCTGGTGTTGTAGTACGTGTATGCCAGACTGCGGTCGATGCCAGCAATATCGTCCAGAAACGGCGGTTCAAAGCGCAGGCGCGTACCGGTGGGCGGCTCTACGAGTATCACTTCCGCGCCCATGTCGGCATAGAGCTTGCCGCAGTAATTGCCCATGGGGCCCGACAAATCCAGGACGCGTAGTCCGCTCAGGGCCGAGGCTAGAGCGAGCGTATTGCCGGAGGCTAAAGCGCTGTTCACCATCCTGTTATAGATACGCTAGAAAACTGCATCCCAGCCTGGTTGGTATACGGGATGCGCTTCCAGGCCTGAGATACGCAGGCAGCTGGAGTAACCCGCGGGGAGATTCGTGTAGTCGAGTATACACCGGCGGGGTGTAAGCTGAGCGTCTAGCGCCATGCGTCTACGTAGCATAGACGCATGCACTTGCGCGCGCTCGGCGGTAGCAACCGTGGCCGACGGGTCGCCTTTGTCGTAGACTGTTGAGGCTGCGACCGTGGCATCCGTGCTGGGAGATGGCTATGTCAGAGATCCGTTGTTTCGGGGTCATACTCTTAATAAGTATGGGCGTCTTCGAAGCGCATACTGCCCACGCACAAGGCTATCCCAATAAGAGCATACGGCTAGTTACGAGTCCGGCGGGAGGCGGAGGCGATTTTCTGTCGCGGTTGGTCGCGCAAGGCATCACCGGTCCTTTGGGTCAGCCGGTAGTGATCGACAACCGGCCGCCGTCTCTGATCGGAGAAACCGTAGCTAGCGCAGCGCCGGACGGCTACACGATGCTGTTCCTCGGCAACATATTGTGGTTTGAGCCGCTGCTGCGCAAAACCTCGTACGATCCGCTTCGAGATCTTGCCCCCATCGCCATAGTCGGCGTTACGCCGCAGGTTCTCGTGGTTCATCCTTCGCTGCCGGTAAAGTCGGTCAAGGAATTGGTCGCATTGGCCAAAAGCAGGCCCGGCGAGCTTAACTATGCCTTAACCGGCATCGGTTCCGAATCTCATCTTGCCGCCGAATTGTTTAAATCCATGGCCGGCGCTAGCATAGTCGGAGTGCCTTATAAGGGAGCCAGCGCGGCGCTGAACGCGCTGATCGGCGGCGAAGTGCAAGTCTTGTTTACCACTGCAGCGTCGGCGATGCCCCACGTAAAAACCGGCAGGCTAAGAGGATTGGTAGTCACCAGCAGTGAGCCGTCCGTGCTAGTAGCGGGTATGCCGACGATGGCTGCATCCGGACTGCCGGGGTATGAAATGATAACGATATACGCGATGCTGGCGCCGGCGAAAACGCCGATGACCGTAATCGGCCGCTTGAATCAGGAGATAGTGCGGGCGGTAAATACGCCGGACATAAAAGCCAAATTTTTGAATGCCGGAGTGGAAGTTACGGGCAGCGCGCCGGAAGAATTGGGCAACAAGATAAAATCCGAAATGGCCAAGTGGGATAAGGTAATCAAGGACGCCGGGATCAAAACCGACTGAAGAGACGCATACGCCCAGGTGTGTGCCTGCAAATCGATGATGGAAGATCTAAGAGACAAGGTTGCGATAGTTACGGGGGGTGGGCATGGCATAGGGCGTGCCTATGCTTTAGGCTTGGGCAAAGAGGGTGCTCGCGTGGTTGTGGCGGATATCGATGAGCCTGCGGCATCAAACGTTGCACAAGAAGTACGCATTCAGGCCGCCGCAAAGACCCTCGCGGTCAAGGTGGATGTCGCAAATGAAGCTTCGACGCAGGCGATGGCCAAGACCGTGCTTGATCAATTCCGGCGCATAGACATCCTGGTCAACAACGCGGCGATCTTCGCCACCATACCCATGAATCGGGGTGGTATAGAGTCGCTCGATCCGGCGGAGTGGGATCGTATGATGGCGGTTAATCTCAGAGGCCTGTTTCACTGTTGCCGTGCTGTGTTACCGGCGATGCGGCAGCAGAAGTCAGGGAAAATAGTGAACATATCTTCGGGCACGGCCTTGAAAGGCAGCGCCGGCAGAATTCACTACGTGACTTCCAAAGCGGGCGTAATCGGCTTCACGCGTACACTTGCACGTGAGGTGGGCGCGGACAACATCAACGTCAATACAGTCGCTCTCGGCTCTACGCTCTCTGAAGAGGCGCCCACGGACGATATAGTCAAAATGCGTGCGGCACGTATTCAGGACCGGGCGCTCCAGCGCATGCAAATGCCCCAGGATGCCGTGGGAGCTATACTGTTTTTTTCCTCGGCGATGAGCGATTTCATCACCGGGCAGACGCTGGTAGTGGACGGCGGCGCGGTGTTTCTCTAGCGAATATCTGAACCAGTGGGCCTAGGAAGGGAGGGGACCCTTCCTTTCCCTCCTAGCCCCTTGTAGATCCCCCACTTCAGAGGAAGCTGGGTTTGGTAAAAAGACTTAATCAGAGCTTCCCTAGATGAGGCGTGTTCTTAATTACATTAATGGTGACAGAGGGATAGGAAATGTCCAAATATCACAAGAACCCTGATGCGATCGCTAAGCTTACGCCGGAGCAGTACCGCGTAACGCAACAAAGCGGTACGGAGCGGCCTGGCACCGGGGAATATCTCGATAACAAGGAGCCGGGCATCTATGTGGACATCGTGTCGGGCGAGCCGCTGTTCGCTTCTTCCGACAAGTTTGAGTCGGGATGCGGCTGGCCGAGCTTTACCAAACCCATAACACCTGGCTACGTCAATGAATTGCGCGACTCGACCCACGGCATGATCCGCACCGAGGTGCGCTCGACTCATGGCGACAGCCATCTGGGACATGTGTTTCCTGACGGCCCGGCGGATCGCGGTGGCCTACGCTATTGCATTAACTCCGCCTCGTTGCGGTTCATCCGCCGCGATGACATGGAGGCCGAAGGCTACGGTGCTTACCTCGATCAAGTGGAGGATGTGAAATGACACACGAACGTGCGGTTCTCGCCGGTGGCTGTTTTTGGGGCATGCAGGATTTGTTGCGGCGCTATCCCGGTGTGATTTCGACGCGCGTCGGTTATACAGGCGGCGATGTTCCCAATGCGACCTATGGCAATCACGGCAACCACGCGGAAGGGATAGAGATCATCTTCGACCCTGCCAAGATTAGCTACCGAAGGTTGCTGGAGTTCTTCTTCCAGATCCATGATCCGACTACGCGCAACCGTCAAGGCAACGACAGGGGGACCAGCTATCGTTCCGCCATCTTCTATACGAATGACGAACAAAAGCGCGTCGCCCAAGACACTATTTTGGACGTTGAAGCATCAGGACTGTGGCCGGGCAAGGTGGTGACCGAAGTTGCTGCGGCCGGACCGTTCTGGGAGGCGGAGCCCGAACACCAAGACTATCTGGAGCGTTACCCGAACGGCTACACGTGCCATTTCATACGGCCTGATTGGAAGCTGCCGGTCCGGCAGACCTAGGGAGAACAGGAATATGGAGGAGGCCGTCCTCTGATGTAAAAATCGCTATTTAGTTGAGCTTCGATGCGATTATTTTTGCGGCTACACCCACCTTGCCGTCACGATGCTCGACTCGCACTATCTCTCCTTGGCATTTGAGCATCAACTTTTCCCCTTGGGGACCATCGAGCTCGATCGCAAAGCTAATCTTGCTGCCAGGGGCATGATCCACGTCGGTCTCGAAGAATACCCCCGACGCGCTGACGTTTCGAGTGACGCCCACGCCCCGATCCAACCTGACCGGACGCGCCACCGAAATCCGCTCTTCCTGCCTTTTACCTGTCGCCATGACAGCGGAATATACACCAGATTCGGTGATATCCCGCACTCTCTCGATTCATAACTCAACCTTAACGCCCGCGTCCTTGAGCACCTGGCCCCGTTTGCCTATTTCCGATATTCGCGTCGTATGGCGCGTTTGGATGAGGGGTGTAAGCCATGGGGTGCCGCCGGCGATCGCCACGGTGTACTTGTTCAGAGATTCACTAGCCTGTCAGAAGCGTCCCGTTCCTCAACCATTGCCCATGACTGCTTCTTATCCGCGCCAGTGGACAGTTAAAAATCGTAGCATACCTAAGCATCGCCGGTTGTGCATTCAGCATAGATAGCGACCACGCATTGGAGCAACAGGTCCGTCAAAACAAGCTGCCATGACGAGAGCCTATGACTAGCAACGGCTAACGTATGCTAGAGTGATCATGGCTTTATCAAGCTATGCTTGGACTTGCCTGGTTATTGGTAAGGAGAAGATTCCATGGAATACCACTGTGTATCCGCTGATTGCCATATCGACCTCTGCTGGCTGCCCCACGATCTTTTTGTTTCCACTGCAACCCCCGCGATGAAGGACCGCATGCCCTATGTGGTCCAGGGGCATGATGGCCCTATGTGGGTTACTAAGTCAGGGCTCAACTTGGGACTTGCAAATGGCAAGGGCGGGACCGGCGCCCATGCCATCGGACGCAAGTACGTTCCGGGCAAGGTTCATCGTCTCGATAGCATGGCCGCTACCGGACTCTATACCGATGGCGCACAGAATATTTTCCGCCCTACCACGCCTGAACTACGACTGGCCGACCAGAATCGCGATGGTATCCAGGCGGAAGTACTGTATGGTCTCCTCGGGGCGGGTATCAAGATGACGGATCGCGAAGCTGCGGTCGAGTTCTATCGCATTTATAACGATTGGCTTTCTGATTTTTGCAGCTACGACCGCAAGCGGTTCATCGGCTTGGCCTCCATCCCCAGCTACAGTGTGGATGCCGCGGTAGCGGAGACATACCGCGTGGCAAACCTCGGCCTGGGTGGACTCGAGCTCGCTCTGACCTACGACATGATCCCGCTGTGGAATCCCTATTGGGATAGATTCTGGAAGGCGGCGGCGGAGGTGAATATGCCGGTGCACTTCCACACGATAATCACGACGCCGGCTGCGCCGGTTCCGCAAGATCTAGCGGAGAATTTTAAGGAAGCCAGCAATGCAACCCGCATCACCGGCGCCCAATTGCCTTTGGCCACTATCCTCTCTTCGGTAATTCATGGAGGTGCACTCGATCGCTATCCGTCGCTACGTATAGTGTTCGGCGAGAGCGGCATCGGCTGGATCCCTTATATACTCGATCGCATGGACTACGAGTACGAAGACCGGTTCAAAGAAAGCATTGCTCTTAAGATGAAGCCTAGCGATTACTGGCGCCGTCAATGCCGGGCAACGTTTCAGAACGACCGTATCGGCGTGAAGCTATTAGACGATTTGGGGATAGACACGGTGATGTGGGGTTCCGATTATCCCCACGGCGACGGCGTCTTTCCCGATTCCCAGGAATACATACACAAGCAATTCAGCCATCTACCCAGCGCGACGCAGCGCAGGATTATTTGCGACAACGCTGTTGAATTCTATGGATTGATGGCCGCATGAACAGTCGGGCCTTGCGGTCAGTTTTTCCTATTATCAAAAAGTTGCGTGCGCTGCAACCGGTCTAGCAGCACGTCATTTATTCCCGCGGGTTCCTTCGCACGCGGGAAATTTAGGACCAGCACCTCTACTCCACGCGGGCCGGCGCCCACTTCCAGCGGGTCATCTGTGGGATCGACGTAAATGGTGGATAACGCAGGATAGCTGGTGCCCTGGTATTGCAGACTGCCGTTGATCACCAGGTAATATTGGCCTCCCGTGGTTTTCGTATCCGGGCCGGTCGTTTTCATTCCTGCGCCCAAGCGCAGGACGAAGGCGCCCAATCCATCGCTGCAGTCTGCGTCCGCCAGCACGTTTTCAAGCAACGCCTCGCTGCGTGTTTCCATTACCGCCCCGGTACTCAACCCTATCGTCTTAAGCAGATGGCGTTGCTTTGACGGCTTCAAGAAATCCTTGTAGCCCGGCATATCGAGGTAAACGCCGCCGGGATCGGTCTGAGCGCGTATCGTGAAGTTGGACAGTCCCAGCGGGCCAGCGACTATGGGGCCATAAGCGGTGTGATGATCTGTGTAATGCAATGTAACGGGTGGCACGGGATTGCGCCCCAGGCTGCCGCTGCCTTCCACGAATATCTGGAATTGATCTACATGATGATAATGAGGGGCGACGCTTATATGCGGAGCATATTGCATCAACCGGGTCTGCGGCTGATCCTCGAGCTGTTTGCAATCCAGCTTGCCGATAAAGTTTGTGCGGCATTGTGTCGTGCCGGAATACTTACCTTGCTCCATCTTGCGTTCCCGTATCGCGATTTCACTGCTGACTGCCTGTATCATGTGACGCCTCCTTTGTAGTGCTTATTACAGAGTCCAGATTATTTTGGCGCGTAGCGTTACGATTCCGGCTTGATACCGGCGTCCCTAAGCACCTTGCCCCATTTATCTATTTCCGATTTGATCTTGACCGCAAACTGCTCGGGCGAGCTGCCTACCGTTTCGGCGCCGCTGCTTAAGAACTTTTCCTTGACGTCCGGTCGATTGAGAAACCGAACGATCTCCTGGTTCAGCCTTTGAATGATTGCGGCGGGTGTTCCCGCGGGTACCAATATGCCGTCTATTCCAATCGCCTCGTATCCGGGCAGGCCCGAAGCCGCCAACGTAGGCAAGCCGGGCGCCTGCGCGCTCGCCTCTAGGGTGGTCACGGCGAGTCCCTTCAGTTTCCCAGACTTGAAATGCGCTGTTACCGCAACAGGCGCGAGAAACATGACCTGTGCTTCAGCGGCCAGCACTGCTACTAGTCCTTGCGCGTTGCCCTTATAAGGAATGCGCACGAGATTGATGGCTGCCATGCTCTTGAACAATTCCGCTGCGAGAAAGGAGTTTCCGCCCGGACTGGCGGTAGCGGCGATATTAAGGACTCCCGGCTTGGATTTCGCCAGATCGATCAACTCCTTAACCGACTTTACCGGCAATGAAGGATGCACGACTAGTATGTAAGGATAAGTCGTCGTCCAGGTGACGGGAGAAAAATCCTTGATGGCGCCGTAAGACGTTTTTTGCAGCAGTGGCGTGAGCCAGGTGCTACCGCCGGCGATGGCCATGGTGTAACCATCCGGCGCCGCCCTGACCGCAATATCGGGTAGCACCGCGCTCGGCCGGTTTTCTACGATCACTGGCTGCCCCAAGGGGCCAGCGATATCTTGCGCAATTAGCCGCGACTCAATATCGAGCATACCCCCAGGCTCGGAAGCGAGGATGCGTATGGGCTTGTTCGGATAGCTCTGAGCAGCGGCCCAATCCGTTACAAAAACCATCCAGCCCATCAGCACTATCGATAAAACAGGACGTGTCATTGAAGCTCTCCCGCTGTGAGTCAATGGTTAACTATCTGTCCATCTCAAACTCTGGGTCGTTACTTCGATGCAATGCCGCAGTACTCGATACGTTTCTTGAAGAAAAGCGCTGCTTGCATGATACTCCTGGTAGCATGGGATCGTGAACGCCGCTCTCCTTTCGACCGGCGCCAGCCAGGTGGCGTCCGGCCAGATCAAGCCCATACAAAGTCCGTCAAGGAGTTGATCGCCTTGGCCAAAGCCAAGCCGGGCGAGCTTAGCCATTACGGCCAGTCCGGTCGGCCAGGCGTTTGTTGCTGTGCAGATATTCAAGACCACTGCGGGTCTGAATGTTCTAAACGCCGGCCGCGATCGTCAATTGCCTGATGAATCCGAAACGACCGGCAATAGGGCAGTAGGAGGGGGGCATGTTCCCAAAGTAGTGCAATATAAGGCGAGGTGCAAAGCGTATCCTTACTTTACGCTGCGCTGTCCCTGTTTCGAGTTTTTCGATCGGGCGGGTAGGTTGAGCGATGCCCGCAGGGCAACTGCCATAGCGGCGTCTCCGGTAACTAACTCTTGCCACCCGATTTCTATACCTTTGCGTTTGCCTTTCGCTGTCAGCTTGAACCCCTCGGGACTGATAGTGAGTACGTAAGCCGTCTTGCCGATCTGCAACTCGCGTTTCAATGGGCCGTGGAGTTTGGTAGTCATATGGGAAGTCGCGAATAGCGTTGCATTACCTTAACTCTTCCTTTCATGTATTGCCAGTGCGTTAAAGGGCCGCCGTAGCGGTAGGCTCAGCGTCAGTCGTATCCCGCATGATAATCAGGCTTAAGCTGACGGCCACCGCTTGGGAAAGAGACCAAAATCCTTAAGTTAGCTTAATATTTCATGGGTTTTGACCATGCAAAACCTGCGCGCCTCTACGCCCACTCCGTCCGGTGCTGCTCCCACTGCCGAACCGCGCAACTCGAACCGCGGCATGCCGCGCAAAACGTGGTTGGCGTTTCTTATCATTGTGACGATCAATTACGTGCTTATGCGCGTTTTATTTCCGGGTCCGGATGTGCCGGTCACAGTGCCGTACACGGCGTTCAAGCAAGAGGTGGAAAAAGGAAATGTCAGCGCGATTTACAGCAAGGGCACTAGCATCGAAGGCCGTTTCGTCGCCGCCGTGACTTGGCCATCGCCCGAGCATAAGACGGCCGGATCACGCTTATCTTTTCAGGAGCGGTCGCAACCGCATACTGCAACTACCTTTACGACCGAGCTTCCCGCCTTCGTTGACCCCGGGCTGGAGAGTTTCCTGATTGCCAATAAAGTGGAGATTAGTGCGGTTCCTATTCAAGCGAGCCCGTGGAGTACGCTGATTTTTGGCTTCGGTCCGGCAATTTTGATTATCGCGTTTTACGTATGGTTTTATCGCCGCGCGTCTCAAATGGGCGGCGGCATGGGCGGCGCGCTTATGGGTATAGGTAAGAGCAAGGCTCGCAGGTATGACCAAACGGCCCAGGCCAAGGTCACATTCAATGATGTCGCCGGCATAGACGAAGCCAAAAACGAGTTGGTTGAGATCGTCGATTTCTTGCGTGCTCCGGATAAGTACACTCGTCTAGGGGGAAGCGCGCCCAAGGGTGTGCTGCTCATAGGTCCGCCGGGCAGCGGTAAGACGCTGCTCGCACGCGCCGTGGCGGGCGAAGCCGGCGTGCCGTTTTTTTCCATGAGCGCTTCCGAATTCGTGGAGATGATAGTGGGCGTGGGCGCTGCGCGAGTGCGCGATCTGTTCAAACAGGCACGCGAAAACGCCCCTGCAATCATCTTCATCGACGAGTTGGATTCCATAGGCCGGGCGCGCGGCGCACTTGCTCTCGGAGGCGCCAGCGAACAGGAGCAAACGCTCAATCAAATCCTCACCGAAATGGATGGCTTCTCGGGGCAGGAGGGCGTGATCGTCCTCGCTGCCACCAACCAACCCGACGTGCTGGACAGGGCATTGCTGCGGCCCGGCCGCTTCGATAGACGGGTGGTGGTGAATCTTCCGGACAAAGCAGGGCGCGAGGCGATACTCAAAGTTCATACGCGCAGGGTGCCGCTGAAGCCTGATGTCAGCCTCGAACGCATCGCCGCGGTCACGCCTGGGCTTTCCGGCGCGGATCTTAAGAACCTGGTGAATGAAGCGGCCTTGCTCGCCGCTAGACGCGAGCAGAACGAAGTGCGTCAACAGGATTTCCTGGACGCTCTCGAAAAAATCGTGCTGGGTCCGGCACGCCCCTTGATATTAACGCGCGACGATAGGGAACGTATTGCTTACCACGAAGGCGGGCACGCTATCCTCGGCTTGGTCGTCCCGGGCGCCGATCCGGTGCACAGAGTAACGATAGTGCCGCGCGGGCAAGCGCTGGGCGTTACCTACCAACGCCCTGAGACCGATAGATACAATTATCCGGAGCCCTATCTGCGCGGCAAGATCGTCGGGATGTTAGGAGGGCGCGCCGCGGAGGAATTGGTGTACGGGACCCGGACTACCGGGGCCGAAAGCGACATCGAACAAGCGACGAGTCTGGCGCGCAACATGGTGACTCGCTGGGGTATGAGCGACGCATTAGGAACGGTGCAACTCGCTCCGCGTGAAAATCCCTACCTGGGCATATCCGGGGGATATGAAGGCGCTAAGCCTTTCGGCGAACACACTGCGAAAATTATCGATGCCGAAGTGCTCCGTATCATTCGTGAAAGCCATGATGAAGCGTTGCGTTTGCTGCGTCTACATCGAAAACAACTCGAGGCACTAGTGGAAGCGCTCTTAGGGCGTGAGACTCTGGCCGAGCAAGAAATATTGGATGTAACGGGCTTGCCTCCGGCGCCACCCTTGGCCACCCGCCCGTTAGTGCCGAAGACGGCAGAGCCCGCGACTATCGCGGGCTGATACACCCCCTACCTGCGGCATTCCGTTTTACGCCGATAAGAAGGCGCTGTGCGCGCCAGGTGTACAATCGCGACCATACTCTCCGAGGGAGATTCTAGTGACTGCGCGTGTCAGGGCTGCGTGGATTGTGGTGAGCATGATGCTGCTGGCGGTTGGCTCAGTGTCCAGCCAAGACTATCCGCAGAGGCCCATACGCATAGTGACCGGCGAAGCCGGGGGCGGCAACGATATCGCCGCGCGGACGATTGCGCAGTGGCTCACCGGCGCTATGGGGCAAACGGTGATCGTAGAGAATCGGGTTTTGCGCAGCCAGTCCATGGAAGCGGTGGCCAAAGCGTCACCCGACGGCTATTCCCTGCTGTTCACCAGCAACCTGCTGTGGATCCTGCCGCTATTGGGCAAGATGCCCTATGATCCTGTCGCGGATTTTGCGCCGATTACGTGGGCGACCAACTCGCCGCAAATACTCGCGGTGCTTGCAACTACGCCCGTAAGATCCGTCAAGGATTTGATCGCGCTGGCCAAGGCGAAACCGGGAGAGCTCAACTATGGGTCCGGTCCGCCGGGCAGTCCGTCTCATCTGGCGGGGGAATTATTTAAGTCCATGGCGGGGGTAGACATCGTGGTCATACCGTATAAGGGAGGGGCGCCGGCCATGAATGCTCTGCTCGGCGGCGAAGTACAGATGATATTGCCGACAGCCGGAGTAATAGCACCGCACATCAAATCGGGCCGGGTGAGGGCCTTGGGTGTTACCAGCGCCAAACCTTCTGCGCTGCTTCCTGATCTGCCTACCGTCTCAGCATCACTGCCGGGATTCGAAGTGGGGACTATGGTGGTTGCATATGCGCCAGCTAGAACTCCAGCATCGATAGTGAATCGCCTTAACCGGGAGATCGTAAGAGGTCTTAGCCGGCCTGAGATCAAAGAGACGTTCGCCAATTTCGGACTGGAGGCCATAGGCAGTTCTCCGCAGGAGCTCGCGAGCGAGCAGAAGGCCGACATGTTGCGCATGGGCAAGGTGATTAAAGATGCGCGCATCAAGTTATCGGATTGATGCCGTTACGCGTACGCACGCAAGTCCTGACTGTTTGAGCGCCACCGGAGAAATATCATGCCGTTAGTCGCCGCATTTGACGATGTAAAAGACCTGCAATTCAAGCGCCAATCTGTGGTTACGCCGTTCTTGCAGGCGTCCGGCGGCGCTCTCACTTTGTTTCAGAAGTCGGCCGGCGATACGCCAGACTTGGTAGCTTTCCTGCGCGATGGCGAGCCCCACGCCGCCACTCCCTCACATTTTCATACGGTCGACCAATTTCAAGTCATGGTGGGCGGCAACGGCATGTTGGGGCGTCATCAGCTCGTTGGGTATTGTGTGCATTTCGCCCGTGCGTACACACCGTATGGGCCGTTGGTGGGAAACACGGCGGGTTTGTCATTTTTTACGTTGCGTGCCCGTCCCGATCCCGGCGCGCGCTATCTGCCGGAATCATCATCTGTACTTAAAGGGATGCCGCAGCGCAGACCATGGCAAATTACGCGCCGAATTCAGTTCCCTCCTTCCGGAGTGACCGGTTTGCAGGAGATCTCCGGCATGAAGGATGAGCGCGGATTGTTTGGCTATACCTTGACCCTGGACCCGGATAGCAAGACCTATGCGCCGGACCCTTCCGGGGGCGATGGACAATACTTGATAGCGGTAAAAGGCAGCTTATGGCACGGCGGCAAGGAACATAAGTCCTATGCCGTGGTCTTTGTCGAGCCCAAGGATGGTCCGTTGCTTGTGCATGCCGGTGCACAGGGGCTGGAGGCGATCATACTTAATTTTCCTAAAACCGATAGGGTTCCAACCGCTGCCGCCAAGGTGGTATCAAACGCAACGGCGGCTCTTAAGAGATGGCAATGCGAGCTGTGTGCATTTGCTTATGACGAGTCGGCTGGACTGCCGGAAGATGGCATCGCGCCGGGCACACGCTGGCAAGATATTCCGCAAGACTGGACATGTCCTGACTGCGGCACTTCGAAGACTGACTTTCAAGCGGTGTGACGCGGCGCGCCGTGTGGCGCCTTAAGTGGGGAATCCATAGAGCTTAGCGGGATTGTGCACCAGGATACGCTGGCGCATCGCGGAGTCTGGAAACCAGTTACAAAAAACATCGACCAAATCTGCATCTTCCGGTATCCATCCGTGCACGTCGCCGCTGGAATGCGGCCAGTTGGTTCCGAATACCAGGCGATCGGGTTTTACTGCGGCCAATTCGTGAGCCATCGGCCTGATGTCGGCGTAGTCGGGCCGCCCCGAGGCCGAAGCATGGTACCAGCCCGAGATCTTCACCCAGCAATCGTCGCGCGCTTTAAATACTTTCAGCAGGGTTTGAAAGCCGGGTGACTTAACACCTTCGCTGCCGCGTATACCGCCCAAATGATCGAACACGAGAGGCGAGGGTGCATGCATCAATTGGGATTCTATTCCGGCGTAGTCGCCGTTGCGCAGATGCAGGTTCAGGTGCCAGCCGAGCGGAGCGATTTTACGCGCGATAGTGTCGATAAGTTCGACGCCGCCATAGCCTTGTACTCGGGTCGATAGTCGAGCTCCTCTTATGCCGCCCGCATGCAGGCGATCCAATTCCTGTGCGCTGATGTCGGGAGCGATGCCGCCCACACCGCGTGCGCGGTGGAGCCCCAGTTTGGCGATGGCATCGAGAGTGATGGCATTGTTGTGCCCATAGACGCTCGCATTGATGAACACTGCACGCTCAAAGCCCAGTTTTTCATAGACGCCTAAGTATTCCGTAAGCGGATGGTGTTCGGGGGTATAGGTGCGATCAGTCGATACCGGGTACTGTTTCTCGTCCTCGAATATATGAAAATGGCAATTCGTGCTGCCGGGCGGCAGGGCGTGCGGCTTACTCATGTGATGTCCGGTTAATGTTGGTGGGAGTCAGGAAACTGTAGCACGGGCTCTTAGCGTCTACGCGCATACTTGTCTACGCTGCGATGTGCCGCCGACCCGACAAAGACGTCGCCGCGGGAATTCACCCACATGCCGTGGGCCTTGCGGCATTCCCAGCGGGCGAGCAGCGTTCCAGCGCTGTCGCGTAAGCTGACAAAGTGGGGCGTGGCTTTGACCGAGTGCGCGCCATCCTGCTCCAGGATGTAAAAAACACCGTCTTTGTCTCGGGCGATGTCCAGCGGCGAGCCCATGCCGGTCCACATGCTGATAAATTCTCCCTCGGCAGAAAAAATTTGCACGCGCTGGTTAAAACGGTCACACACATAGACTTTGCCGTCCGGAGCGACGAGCACGCTATGAGGCAGGTGAAATTCTCCCGGCGCCGTCTTGCCCGGTGCGCCCCAGGAATTGAGGAGTTGGCCGTCCTGTGTAAATCGATGTACCCGGCTATTGCGATAACCGTCCGACACGTAAAGCTCTCCGGAGGGGCCCGGCATCATTCTGGTCGGATGGTTAAAGGGGCCTGCTGCCCGCGGCACCGGCTCCCTATTGTGGCGGTCTGGTCTCAGGCCTACTCCCTGATGCGATTCGCGTAATTCGGGTGCATCGCAACCGGTGTCCGAATGCACGCCACGTTTTCCGATGACTTGCAGCGGTTTTCCATCCAAGGTGAAGATCACCGCTACCGAGTCCCGCCTATCCGTGATGTAGACGATATCGTCGACTATGGAGATGCCATGAGGATCGGCGATGGCGCCGTATCCCCAGGCGTCCAGGTAGTTGCCATCGGGATCTAAGATGACTACCGGAGGATTTTTCTGATTGAAGACATAGATACGGTCTTGCGCATCGGTCGCTCCCGACACTACGTTGCCGAACGTCATTCCAGCGGGAAGCTTGGGAAAGTCCTGAAAGAATTCGTAGGTATACTTACCCGTGCCGACGTAGTTCATTGCTTCCCTTTTAAGACTGGTAGAAATTGGTTTCGACACTATACGCTTTCCATCAAGTTGGGATTCCATGCTCCCCTGCGCAAGCGCGTGATCTTCACGTCCGTAAAATAACCTGCCTGTGTAAAGGGGTCGCCGTCCAGGAAAGCCTGAGCGTCCGCGCGGCTATTTACGCTGAGGACGAAGAGAGTGCCCGTAGATGCGGTGGCATCGTCGTTCTCCATAGCTGCTCCCAGCACTAAAATATGGCTTTGGCTTTGTACATAATTGCGGTGCAATGGCCTGAGTTTTTCACGGTCTGCTCCGGGGTTGGCTTTGCTGACGCGGGTAATAGCCCATAGCATGGTTGGTTATCTCCCTTCTATTTACGGTAGTGCCGTTCTGGTTACGGCAGGGTGGCGACCTCGACCCAATTTGGCCCCTTGCCCATAGGATATTTCTTGAGCTCGGTAAGATCACCGGTTTCGCGGTCTATCGCATACACAGTCATACTGTGGGAAAGCATGCCCACCGCCAGCAGAAAGCGGCCGTACGGATCGATGTTGAAGCCGCGGGGGAACTTTTCGGTCTGATAGGTTTTCATGAAAGTAAGCTCGCCATCTGCCGGATCGATTTTGAAAGCGCTAAGCATGTGCGATGAACCGCGCAGTGAGGCATAGAGAAATTTGCCGTCGGGTGTGACATGCAGATCAGCTGCGTGTGCGCTATGATCGTTCTCGTCTTCTTGGTAATCCGCCGGCAGGGCGCTTATGATTTGGCGCTCTCGCAATGCACCTTCGCGGGCGTCGTAATCGAATACGTAAAGAGAAGCTTCGGATTCGTTAAGCAAGTACAGCAATCTATTGTTCGGGTGGAATACGAAGTGGCGTGGTCCGACATTGGGCTTGGTACGCACCGGCGGCAACGGGTTGGGCGATAACATGCCCGTAGCGGCATCGAAAACATGACGCAGAATGAGATCGCCATCGCAGCTGGTTGCAAGCACAAAGCGGTTGGTGGGATCGGGCAGAATGCAATGCGTTTTTGGTTCGGTGCGGACTATCTGGTGCGGCGGTTGGACAAATCCGTGCGGCCCTATCGGGCTGACGCACAAAAAGCTGCTGCGGGGTTTTTTGGGGCTGGGCGGGATAGAAGCGCCGAACAGAAAACGCCCGGTGCGGTCGGTGGAAATATAAGCTACGCTGCCGGGTAAGGGGGCATTGCCTAAGTGCGTGAGCTTGCCGCTCACGCAATCGATCGCATAACTTGCGATCGAATACGGCTCCGTACGCAGCGTCACGTACAGAAAGCGGCGGTCGGGACTCACTGCCATAGGCATAGCTTTCCCGGTCGTTACCACCTTCTGGACCTGCGTCAGCTCACCGTTTTCCGGGTTGAGCTTAAGCACCAAGATCTCGCCGATGGGTGCCTTGGATCCTAATTCTCCGTGTGATACGTAGGCAAATATTCCGCTCTCAGGCATACATTCCCTTATTGGATTCCATCCGCAGCTAAAACAATATTATTGAATCGTGGGCCGGGAAGCGTGGTGTCCCGTTGCTATCTGGTATGGCGTGTTTCAGCTATTCCGGCAGCTTAATGCCCGCATCTTTGATCACTTTTCCCATTCTCGCCATTTCAGCTCTCTCGGCGGCCGCGAGCTGTACGGGGGAACTGCCGACCGTTTCCAGCCCCATGTTGTAATACGCTTCTTTTATCTCTTGCTTGTTAAGGCCTTGCACCATTTCCTGGTGCAGCCGATTGATGATAGCCGCAGGTGTCTTCGCCGGAGCAAATGCAACTACCATGGTGCCCACCTCGAAGCCGGGCAGCGTTGCGGCTACCGTCGGCAAATCAGGAAACAGCGCAGACGGCTTGGCGCTGGTAACTGCCAATGCCCGCACTCTTCCCGACTTGATATGCGGGGCGACCACACCCGCGGTGGGCAATATCATTTGCACCTCCCCACCCAGCAAAGCGTTCATGGCAGGCGCACCGCCCTTGTAGGGGATGACGACCATCTTGATGCCGGCAGTGGACTTGAACAATTCGCCGGCGAGATGGGATGCACTGCCTATGGGGCCGGAGCCGTAGTTAAGGTCCTGCGGCGTGGCTTTGGCCCAAGCGATCAGCTCCTTGACCGACTTTACCGGTGTCGAGGACAGCACTGCGAGAATTTGCGGCGAGTTTGTGATCCAGGTAATGGGCTCTAAATCTTTGACCGGATCGTACGGTGTCTTATATAAAAACGGCAGGATCCAAAAAACATTGCTGGTAATCAAGACAGTGTAGCCATCAGGTGGGGCTTTGGCGACGAGTTCTACCGGGACTACGTTGCCCTCTCGATTGTCCACTATCGCCGTCTGGCCCAAACTTCCCGTAAGCCATTGTGCGAGCGGGCGTGCAACGATATCGTTGCCCCCGCCGGCGCCGCCAGTGACTATGAGCCGGACAGGCTTGTTCGGATAATTCTGCCCTGACACTACTCCCATGTGTAGGGCTATGAGGCCGCAGCACAATATGCAGATAACACAACGTGTTATTAACATGAGCGTCCTCAATCAAGACTAGTTGCTGCGGCAGGGGCCAAGATGCGGCTATAGTTTTCTCGGGTACAAACTGTAATCTACGGTCTATCCAGCGTCAATTTGTCTTACGGGTTCCTGACGTACCCTATGCTGACTCCAGCCGACTATAATTCACCTTGCGGAAAGTGCGGAGTGACTGCGAAATATGTCAACCGATGAAAGGGCGTGTGAGTGGCGATAGAACATGTTAAAAAAGTAAGAGTAGACGACACTCTGGAGATGGGGTACTACATAGATGATTGCAGCGACCCGTGGAAGACTCCCGATACGATCGTTTTATTGCATGGCAATCGTAAACCCCGGCAGATATTTTACGCATGGATACCTACCCTGGCGCGTCACTTTCAAGTCCTGCGCCCACATGTGCGCGGCCACTGGGATTCAACGCCGGCGCCGGAGGGCTATCAATGGACGATGGCAGGCTTGGTGGCTGATCTGAAGAATTTCCTTGATGCGCTGGGATTGAAAAAAGTGCATTTGGTCGGCGAGTCGTTGGGTGCATTAGTCGCTTATCATTTCGCCTACGCTCATCCCGATCGCCTTAAGACATTGGCGCTGGTAACGCCTCCCGGGCCGAATTTTAAGCAACATTCCTTAACCAAGGCCGGCGGCACCGAAGTGCGCCACCCGGTATGGGGCGCCGAGGAAAAGAAATGGAAAGATCAATTGCTCGATGAGTTTGGGCCTGAGCACCGCGACCTTGCCGAATGGCGTAGCGTCGAAGTGTGGAAAAATCCCCCGGATGCGACCAAAGGCTATTTCGACGCTGCCTCCAAGTGTGATGTGGATGTAGAGAAATTTTTGGCCAAGATAGACGTTCCTACGCTCTCTATGCAGGGTGCGGAGTGCTCCAGAATAATTACCGTGCAGGAAGCGCAACGCTATTGCGACCTCATGCCCAACGCCAAATTGGTGACTTTCCCAGGCATAAAAGCCCAGTGCCAGTTCGTCATACCTGAGAGATGCGCGGAGGAAGTATTGCGGTTCATTCAAGAGCAGGAACAGGTGACTGCAGTCCATTGAGATATCGATCATGCAGCAATCGACATACATTTTCAGAGGCTGACACTGGATGGGGCGCGGTGTAGATGACTTTTCTATAGAAGAGATCCGGCAGCGCTATCTTAGCGGCGCAGAGCCGGTATCGACGCGGATCTTGACGCGCTTGCAGCGGGACAAACGGCAAGGCGTGCAGCGCCTGTACGCCGCGTTGAAAAAGCGCTACGAGCGGGAACGTGACGAGCGTTTGCGGTTGCAGGCCATGCTGCACTTCGAGCAACTGCTGTGGAAGTCGGGCGTGCAAGATATCGCCGGTGTGGACGAAGTAGGCGTGGGGCCGCTTGCCGGCCCGGTCGTTGCCGCTGCCGTAATGTTCCCGCCCGGAACTGAAATCGCCGGTGTCGACGATTCCAAGCGCTTGGATGCCGCGACGAGAACCACGCTGGCTAAAGAGATACGAGCCAAGGCGAGTGGTGTTGCCGTGGGCGTGGCTAGCGTCGAAGAAATCGATCGCCTTAATATCTACCATGCAGCGCTGCTTGCGATGCGGCGCGCGGTCGAGGGATTACCCCGGTCTCCCCAGCACCTTTTGGTCGATGCGCGTACGGTGCCGGGCGTAGATATGCCGCAGAACCCGTTCAATAAGGGCGACGGCATCAATTTCACGATCGCCGCGGCTTCTATCGTCGCCAAAACCGCACGCGATGGCATGATGGAGGCGCTGCATATAGAGTATCCCGAGTACGGCTTCGCCTCGCACAAGGGTTATGGCACCGCCGAGCATCGCGAAGCGTTGCTGCGCCATGGTCCGTCGGCGATACATCGGATGTCATTCCCGGTAATCCACGAGCTGCGCGGTGAATATTCGGCGCTTTTCTATACGCTGAAGCAGCAAGTCGACGCTGCGCGCACCAGAGCCGCGCTAGCCGAGTTTGAGAGCGCATTGAGCAGCCAAGCCGAGGCGCTCGCCGAGCGCGAATGCAAAAAGCTGCGTTTGCTGGTTGCGCGGCGGTGGAAGTTTATCGCCTAGCAAGCGCTGCGCTTCCGGCTGCGACGTGTCTATACAAAATTGCGCTCTGCCTACGGAAGCGGCTTGCACGCATTGAGGAATTCCTGTTCGTGCTGCTGGGGACTGCTGGGTCGATCGAACACTCGTTTCGCATGCTCCATGAGCAGCTGCTCGTCACTTTCGTCCCGAGCAAACCACCGCAATGCGACCGGATAGAAACGGATAGCCGCAAGGTCGTTGTCCATGCGGTCGAGGAAATCGTCCCGCTTCATTCCTGCATCGCGGGAATACGCGGCGTTGCGGATAAATTCGCCGCCTTCGCGGCATTCTGCATCGCTATGGTTGTCGGCAAATACATGGCCGGCCACCCAGACATGAGAGAGCAGTATTAGCGTTGCACCGCGTTTGCATGTACCCAATTTACACGCTGCTTCCAGGCATAACGTTGGAATGAATCATGATACGTGATCTTGAGGTTGCGTGCAGTGCGGTACTGAAGGCGCCGCGTCGGGTAATATAGGGACCTGGCGTTTGGGTCCTATCCCGAGCGTTTGCTCGCGATTTGTTGCCGTAAATTGATAACACTAGGGAGAAGTGCCGCATGACATCAGGTCCGAAAGACCCGCGCATCGCACGGGGAATGAAAACTCAACTTGCCCTGCTGCGGGAGCGTGTCGCCGCCGGTGAAAAATTAGCGGGCTGGAAGCTCGCATACAGCACTCCGGAGAGAATGCAGCAATTCGGCTTGGATGCGCCGCTGAGCGGCTTTCTTACCGACAAAGCGCTGGTGGCCTCGGGGTCGAGCGTACCGCTTGCCGGCTGGACGAAAGCGGTAGCGGAACCCGAGATCGCGGTGTATATGGGCAGCGACTTGGCGTCGGGCCAAGATCCTGAGGCCGTCAGGCGTGCGATTAAGGGCGTAGGTCCGGCAATAGAGCTTGCCGATGCGGTGCGGCCATCGCAAGAGGTCGAAGTCATACTTGCAAACAACATCTCCCAGCGCAGCGTCGTTCTAGGGCCTTGCGACACTACGCGCGGGGGCGCCCGGCTCGATGGTGTGCGGGCGAGAGTACGCAGGAACGGCAAACAGGTCGTCGACACCACTGATCCTGAAGCGTTGCCGGGAAAGGTCATCGGCCTCGTGGCCGGTCTTGCCGACCGGCTCGCCGAATGCGGTGAACTCCTGCGCGCCGGACAATTCATCATTACCGGCACTATCGCCCCCGCCATGGTAGTGGAACCGGCCGGCGAGGAAATCGTATTTGACCTCGACCCTGTAGGGACAATTTCAGTTCGGTTTCTCGCCTGACTGGATGACGACAGTTGCTCAATGGCCCGGCGCGGCATGCTCCCGAGCGGGATCGCGACGGCGCATAGGAGAACCGGAGAACATATTGAGAAATACCTTAAGAAAACCTATCGTCATCACTTTAGTCTGCGCCCAGGGCGCGGCATTTGCCCAGCAGCGGCCCCAGCTTCCCGGCGATTACCCGAATCGGCCGATCCGGGTCATAGTTGCCGCGGCGCCCGGCGGCGGCACTGACCTCATGTCCCGGCTCATCATGGGCAAGGTCGGCGAGCGCTGGGGCAATCCTTTCGTCGTGGATAACCGGTCCGGCGCTGGTGGCACCATAGGCGTGGACCTGGTGGCCAAAGCGCCCGCGAACGGCTATACGCTGCTTACCGTTGCCATGAGCGGACTCGCCACCGTTCCACTGCTCAGCAAGGTGCCCTACGATCCGCAGCAAGACTTTGTGCCTGTCTCTGAGTTTGCCGCGCAATCGTCCGTGCTTGCGATCGCGGGGGGATTGCCGGTCAACTCAGTCAAGGAACTGATTGCCCATGCGAAGAGCAAGCCGGGCGTGCTGAACGCCGCCACCACTGGCATAGGGACTTCCACGCATCTCACCATGGAGCTTTTCAAGTCGATGGCAGGGATAGACGTTGCGAATATATCCTACAAGGGTACCGGCGAAACCATGATCGCGTTAATCGGTGGGCAGGTCGATTTACTATTCGGCGCCGCGCCCGGTGTTACGCCACATGCGAAAAGCGGCAAGGTCAAGATGTTGGCGGTGACGAGCCTCAAGAGATCGGCGTTCTTGCCCGACTTGCCGACGCTGTCGGAAGCCGGCGTGCCCGGTTTCGAGGTCACGGGCTGGTACGGTTTGCTGGCGCCTGCCGGCACCTCACCGGCTATCGTTACCGCACTCAACCGTGAGATTAACCAAATACTCAACTTGCCAGACGTCAAAGCTAAACTTGCCGACGACGGTGCGGAGATAACACCCGGGTCACCGCAGCAATTTAGAGACACCATTGCTAAAGAGATCGTGAAGTGGCGGAAGCTGTTAAAAGAATCTAACCTGAAGCTATAAGCATTGGTTCACGGGAGCCGTCGGGCCAAACCGATGACGGCACGGCGTGCGAGCACATTATCGGCAGGCGCGCCGTATAATGATTTTCAGGTTATTGCCGTAAGTTCATGTGGTTAACCTGGACACCGTCTTGGACATTCCATCTCCCTTCACCGGCAAATCGCGCAAAGAGCAGCTCTATAACGCTGTCGCCATCGTCATAACAGCGCTGCTCCCGCTGTCGTTGACGTTCGTGCTGTGGGATCGCGAACGCACTCGTATCGAGCACGACGTCAAAACGGAATTCGACCTTCAGGTACGCGAAACCACGGAGAGCGTGCGCAGCCGCATGCTTGTTTATGAGCAGATATTGCGCGGCGGTGCGGCTTTGTTCGCAACCAGCGATTCGGTAAGCCGGGGCGATTGGCATGATTACCTTCAGTTGCTGAACGTGTCGAAAAGTTACCCCGGCATCATCGCTATCGCCTATGTCCCTATGATCCCCGCGGAGCGCGTAAGCGAGTTCATAGAACGCATACAAAAATCCGATATTTCGGGCTATAAGGTATGGCCGCAAGGCGACCGCCCGGTGTACGCGCCGACGCTATACATAGAACCGTCTTCCGATAGAAATTTGGGAGCTCTGGGCTTCGATATCTATTCGGAGCCGGTGCGCAGAGCCGCACTCGATACCGCGCGGGACACCGGCGAGGCCACCATTACCGGCGGCATAGTCTTGTCGCAGGACGTAGGGCAGCCTGTTCAGCGCAATATAGCGCTATATGTTCCTATATATAGGCGCGGAACCGACCCTGCGACAACTCAGCAGCGCGGTGCCGCGCTGGCGGGTTTTGTCGGAGGCGGGTTCCGAGTCAACGACTTGCTGGCAAGCTTGCTGAGTGAGCGCTTCAGGCTCAATCTGAAAATCTATGATGGCAAAAATCAAGCCAGTGCCCAGCTGCTGGCGCAAAAAATCATCAATTCCGAGGTTTCGGAATCCGCGGCGAAATTCAGGACCGACACCTTGCTGGATCTGAATAACCGGACTTGGACGCTCAGCTTTGCCTCTACACCCGAATTCGAGCAGGCGGTATCTAACGATAGGTCGCCGCTGATATTGGTAGGCGGGCTAATATTCAGCAGCTTGATAATGATGTTGATTTGGTCACTGGCTTCCACCCGCAACCGCACTCTCAAGCTGGCCCGGGAAATTACCGCGGAACTGCGCACCAAACAGGATGCGCTGGTAGCGAGCGAGGAACGGCTCCAGCTTGCCCTGCAAGGCTCCGATTTGTCGTTTTTCGATTGGAATATAACCACCGGCAGAGTCGAATTGAGCGAGCGATGGGCGCCCATGCTCGGGGATCCTCCCGCCGCCACTACTGTTACCATACAGGAGCTGGCGCAGTTGGTGCATCCGGACGATGCGCCCCGCCTGCGCAGCGAGCTCAAAGAGGTGCTAAGCGGGGAGCAGAAATTGTACGCCGTGGAGCACAGAATCAAGACCAAGCGCGGTGAGTGGCTGTGGATACTGAGCCGCGGCAAGGTCGTCGAGCGCGATGCCAAGGGACGTGCACTGCGTCTGACGGGCACCAACGCTGATATCACAGCGCGCAAACAGGTCGAACAGATGAAAACGGAATTCGTCGGCACAGTCAGTCATGAATTGCGCACGCCGCTCACAGTCGTCGTCGGGTCGCTGGCATTGCTCAAGGCAGACCAAGCGGGTATGACACCCGACCAGGTGGAAATGCTGGAGATGGCATGCGAAAACAGCGAGCGCTTGCAAATGCTGGTCAACGATATTCTCGATTTCGAGAAGATCGCATCGGGTGCGATGCGTTTTCAGCTGCAGCCGGTAGAGCTAGCGCCCTTTCTGCGCCACGCTCTGGAGCTTAACCGTGTCTATGCCGACCGTTTCGAGGTCAGATATGAGCTGCAGGAACCGCTGCCCGAGGTCACCTTTAATACCGATCCTGAGCGCCTGATGCAGGTTTTGACCAACCTCCTGTCGAATGCCGCGAAATTCTCTCCCAAGGGCGCAGCAGTGACCATATCTGCCGAGCATGGGCACGAGCGCATCCGTATTGCGGTCGCGGATCGCGGTCCCGGGATAGCCCCGGAGTTTCGCAGCCGTATCTTCCAGAAGTTCGCTCAAGCCGACTCGTCCGATAGCCGTGAAAAGGGCGGGACCGGCCTCGGACTGTCGATATGCAAGGCCATAGTGGAAAAGCTAGGCGGCCATATCGGCTACGAGTCCGAACCCGGCAAAGGAGCGACTTTCTATTTCGAGTTGCCGCGCCGCGCTATGATATAGGCTATCGATTAGGGGAATGTCTCGTTATCGGGGCTCCAACGGAGAGGAAATGACAAAAAACGAGGCCTTGTTTCTAGACGACGACGTCTACGTGCTCACCGCTGTGGGAGAGAAGGAGTTGCGCGGTTCCGAAACGTCGCTGTCCCCTTCGGAGCTGGAGCTAATGGTGCATATGGATGGGAAATTGACGGTTTCCGACCTCAGAAAACGCGTCCGGTCTCTGCCCGCAGATATCTTTACCGAGACATTTAAAAAGATACTCTTCCAAGGCCTGATCGCCAGAGGGGCTACCAACAGCGCGCTTGATTTCTTGGACTTTTTCAGCGCTTCGGCCGCCCAGCCATCCGCCGCCGCGATCAGCGAAGCGAGCGCCGAAGCGCCCGACGGTGCGAGAACGCTGGAGAGACAGGGTTACTACGTGCGCATTGCGCGCCGTGCGGCGCAGGCGCGGAAATTGGCCGAGGGGCAGAAGCTGACGGTGGTGGTGATAGAGGACGAAGCCTATCTGGTCAAGTTTCTCGGGCAATTCCTTGCTTTGGAGGGATTCTTGACCCGCACTGCAGGTAATCGCAGCGAGATCGTCGCCCAATTGAGCCGGCCGCCACGGCCTGATCTAGTGCTGCTCGACGTGATGCTGCCTGACGCCGATGGTTTCGACGTATTGATGAAAATGCGCCAGCATCCCGCGTTAAAGTCGGTTCCTATCGTGATGTTGACCGCCAAGGCATCGCGGGAGGCGGTACTTAAAGGATTGAGCGGCGGCGCCGATGGCTATATCACCAAACCATTCGAGATCGAAGTGCTAATCAAGGCGGTAAAAACAGTGCTGGGCTTATTTGAGGATACGAATCCGGCGTCTAGCCCCGAACGGAAGCGCTAAATGGGTAATACCACGAACTCGGAAGCATTCAAGCAATATTTTGCCGAGCTGAGCGCCGACTACCGTTTGCAGCTTCCGGCGCAAATCTCGGCATTGGAAATGCTGTGGAACGACGTGACCGGCGGCACGGCATCATCGGATCAAATAGCTAAGTTGCAAAGAGAACTGCATACATTGGTCGGCACTGCACAGACCATGGGGATGCCTAAGGTGACCGAGGCCGCGCGTGCCGCCGAAACATGTCTGGAGTCTCTGTGCCCGAATGGCGTCCTGTCCGATAGGGCGGGCCTGGAGGAACTCGGCCGCTTGCTGGCCGCGCTGAAGCAATCGGCGATAGGCGGAGCCTGAGCCCGTGTCAGCCGAGCTGCAGAACGTCATGGTGGTGGAGGACAACGCCCAGATACGCACTATCGTGAGGGTGGCGCTCGAAAAAGTCGGCAAGCTTACCGTATGTGCATGCGAGTCCGGCATTGAAGCGCTGCAGGCGCTCGAAAATTTCCTGCCTCAGCTGATATTGCTCGACGTCATGATGCCGGAGATGGACGGCCCTACATTGCTGCGGCGTCTGCGCGAGCGTCCCGATACCGCGGCTATTCCGGTGGTCTTTCTGACGGCCAAGACAACCACCCAGGAAATCAAGGCGATGCGTGAACTGGGCGTAGTGGACGTGATAGGCAAGCCGTTCGATCCCATAACGCTGCACAAGACGGTAAAAAGCATATGGACCAATCTGCATTAGCAGATAGGTCGTTCATTTCACAAAGCCCTAGTCTGGGCGCCGCCAAAACACCAATAGCAAGACCACAACCCATAGCGCCAAGCCGCCGAGAAATGCTGCCGCGCTCCAGAACAGCACCGAATTCGAAAGTTGCGGGGGCTGTGCTGTGTTGGCGTCCAACACTAACCAGTGTATGAAGCAACCAAACGCGGCAAGTAAGGATGCAAACCACACTGCATGCACAGTGAGAAAAGCCACCGTCTTATCCTGGCGCTCGGGCGCCAGCCAGTAATTGCGGTTAGGTACATTGATGAGATGGGCCGCTCGCCGGTAGATGCGCGTAAGAAATATCACTACGGCCAGAGGAAGGGCTATAGCAAGCGCGAGCACGAACACCACGTAATGTGTGCGCAGCATGAAACCGTTGGCCATGCCTCTGCCATCAAAGTGAGCAGCGACACGCTCCGGCAACGAGCTTGCGGTGGACAGCACAAACGCCGCCGTAAAGAGCAGCAGTCCGATAAATAGCACCCAGGACGCCGTGCGTTTCATTTATGGAAGCTCTGATTAAGAATTTTTTCCAAATCCAGCTTCCTCTGAAGTGGGGGGTTTACAAGGGCTAGGAGGGAAAGGAAGGGTCCCTCCCCTTCCTCGGCCCACTTGTTCCTATATTCATTACCTGAGCATGTCTGTGTAAATCAGGTGTTGCGGCCTACTACGCTCGCGACAGTCGCGATCAGCTCGTACGGTTCTACGGGTTTGGATAGATGGACCATAAAGCCGGCGCGCAGCGCGCGCGTCCGGTCCTCAGGACGGGCAAAAGCCGTGAGAGCTATCGCCGGTATCTTGCCTCCCCGTGCTGCTCCAAGCGCACGCACCCGGCGCAGAAATTCATAACCGTCGACGTCGGGCATGCCGATGTCGCTCACCAGCACATGGGGCTGCTCTTGTTCTAGCAGTTGTAATGCCGGACCTGCCGCACTCGCGGTGTAAACAGTCGCCCCGCAGTTGTCGAGTAACTGCTTGACGAGCTCACGTCCATCAGCCTCGTCGTCGACGACCAGCACTTTGATACCGGATAAATCCTCGGCCGGCGATTCCGCTGGTATGTCCTTGGCATGCCATAACCTCATCTGGTGCTGGGCTGCTTCATTCATCTGCGTTACAGTCATGGGCAGGTGCACGTAAAAAGTGGCTCCTAGGTCTACGCCCGGGCTTTGCACCGAGACCGCTCCGCCGTGCAACTCCACCAGGTTCTTGACGATAGCGAGACCTAGCCCTAATCCACCGTACGTTCTCGTCGTCGACGCGTCCGCTTGACGGAAGCGCTCGAACACATGATTAAGAAACTCGGGCTTGATGCCCATGCCTGTATCCTTAACGCTGATGACGATTTGTGCTTCGGATTGCTCCAACATGATCTGCACTGTTCCGTTCTTGGGGGTGAATTTGATCGCATTCGACAGCAGATTCCATACGATTTGCTGTAGGCGGGCGGGATCTCCGGATACGGAGGGCACGGTAGCATCGAGCAGTTTCTCTATGTGTATGCCTTTCGCCTCGGCCGCGGGCCTCACCGTCTCTACCGCTGCTTCGATAAAGGTTACGGGGTGCACGGGTTGCATATCCAAACGTATCTTGCCGGCCGTGATACGGCTCATGTCGAGCAGGTCTTCGATGAGCTGTATCTGCACGCGGGCATTGCGCTCTATGGTTTCCAGCCCCTTTTGTACGTCGGCCGGCTTAGGGGGAGCTCTGCGCAACACTTGCGTCCAGCCCAGGATAGCGCTCAGTGGAGTCCTCAGCTCGTGCGACAGGGTGGCAAGAAAGTCGTCTTTTATGACGCCCATGCGCTCGGCCTCCGCGCGCGCCGCGCGCTCGCTATTCAGCAGCTCTTCGCGTTCCCGCGCCGACTTTTCCATGAGGACGCGCAAGGTTTCCTCGTTCCGCCGCAGCATATCATCGGCGTGCTTGCGCGCGGTGATGTCGCGCACGATTTTGGATGCGCCGATGACGGTGCCGTGATCGTCCAGAATCGGCGAGGAAGTCAACGAAACGTTGATGCGGCGGCCGTCCTTGGTCAGCCGTATTGTTTCATAGTGCTCTACACGGCGCCCGGCTTTCAACTGCGAGAGGATGTAATCCTCTTCGCTGTGCAATTCCTCGGGTATCAGCTTGAGTATCGACTGCCCTATCATTTCCTGCGCGCCGTAGCCGAAAATATGCTGCGCGGCATCGTTCCAGCTGACGATGGTCCCATCCAACTCCTTGCCGATTATCCCGTCGGCAGAATTCTCGACGATCGCCGCCAGGCGTGTCTGCGCGAGCGCCGCCTGTTTGGCCTGGGTGATGTCGCGCAACGTGGCGGTGTAAGTCGGCGGTGTAATGCTTGCTATGCGCGCAATCGACAACTCAACCGGGAACTCATGGCCGTCTGCGTGCAGAGCCTGCAGCTCTATGCGTTGGCTTACAGCGGTCCCGTCACCGGGAGCGTAGTATTGGGAAAAATTCACCTGCTGCCACAGGCGCTCCGGGATGATCAGTTCGGCGAGCGGTTTCCCTATCGCGTAATTGCGGTTATAGCCAAAAGTTGCTTCCGCGGCGGGATTGAAATCCACAATCTTGCCGCCCTCATCCACGGTAACAATCGCATCCAATGCGGCGTTGAGGATCGCCGCCTTAAGCTGTTCCGATTGCTGGAGTTCGTTCTCGGTGCGCCGGCGCTCGGTTACGTCGCGAAATACCATGACGACGCCCCGTATCTGGCCGGCCTCGTCTTTGATGGGGGCAGCGCTGTCTTCTATAGACGTTTCGCTGCCGTCTTTGGCGATCAAGGCAGTGTGATTCGCCAGTCCTACGATGATGCCCTTCTGCAACGCCACCCTGATGGGGTTGGGCGCCGGCTCACGTGTTAGCTCATTGACGATGTGGAAAACCGCTTCCACCGGCCGGCCGGACGCCTCATGCGACTTCCACCCCGTTAATTTTTCGGCGACCGGATTCAGCGAGATGATGGCACCGGTGGTATCGGTGGTGATCACTGCATCGCCTATGCTGGCCAAAGTTACTTGAAACCATTCGCGTTGCTGGGCGAGCTCCTGGGTCTTAACCTCAAGTTGTGCTTTCGACGCCAGGAGCGCCTCTTCCGCCCGTTGACGCGCGAGCAAGATGCTCCTGGCATTTTGCAAGGCGACCGAGCGCAGTTGATTTTCCTCGTCGTCGTAAGTGCTCATCGAGAGCTTTCAAGCCTTGCTGCAGCCAGCGCCGTGCCGAGCACGCGCGCGCGGATTTTAGCGAATGCGGTGTCGCGGCTGGTGGAGGTATCGTCGCAAAACGGGGAGTAGCCGCAATCGTCGGTCGTGCCCAGTTGTTCCTGCGGTATGTACTGTGCGGCTTCCAGAGTGCGGTCTCTAACCTGCTCAGGGGTCTCTACTTCAGGAGCGATAGGATTGACGACCCCGACGAATATACGCTGCCCCGGCTTGACGTGATCACGTATGATCTTAAGCGCCTGTGTACGGTTTTTTTCACCGGCCAGCGCGATATAGAAATTACCGGCTTTCAACTCGAGCAAACTGGGCAGCAGCTCGGCGTAATCCACGTCCGCGCTATGGGTGGAATCGCGATCTCCGCCGGGACACGTATGCACGCCGATTAACAAGCGCTCAGTGGCGGAGAACCGCGACAGCGCAAGATTATTTAAGTCTATGAAGCTGGTCAGCAGATGGCCGGTAGGGTCTATTTTGAGCGCCAGCCGGCCTTCGGTGAAATCGACCTGAACTTTGTAAGCGCCCTTCTGCAAACAGCGCCGGATCTCCGTTTCGTGCTCGTGCAGGAGATCATCGATGAATTGCTCGCGCGTATACCCTTTGATACCGTCCGCCGGATACATGAGGCTTAAGGCCGATGGCGATATCACCGCCTGCTTCAAAGGCAGATGGGTGTAGCGCCGGGCGATATCCAGATAGGAATCCGCGTACCTTTTATAGCGGAAAGGACCTTGCGTAAGGCGCGGTATCCTGCGCGTGTGACCGGCTGCGAAAGGGATCTTGAAGCCGTCCGGGGCAGTATTCGCCAGGCCGTGCACGCAATAGGTCAAGAAGTTGTGATATTTCCTTTGTTCGCCGTCGGTGATGACAGGCGAACCCGTCGCTTCGAAGCGCTCGACTGTGTCGCGTATTGCTGCATCGTAGAGTGCGTCCAACGCCGGATCTTCGCCCTCTGCTCTGGCGGCGGCCGCTATCAATTGGGGCGGCCGGGGAATACTCCCTATAGGCTCAGTCGGAATAATCACGTTATGGTACGGACGATTTCATCGCATGGAATCTCGTGCGAGTTTATATTCAAGCATTATCGCAGGATTGCGAGAAAATTAACGCTGTAATTTTTTCAAAAATTGTTCCGCAACAACGCGTTGTAGTGATACTACCGCAGTTATGGGAGGCTGGCACTCGCTGGCGTTAGCTGCTGGTTTGCATGCGTACGGCTGGCGGGCTGCAGCGCACAGGCGTATCATTTTTTCCAGAATTGAGAATACTCTGAACAAGTGGGCTCCGCCCCTTTGTAAATCCCCACTTCGGGGAAAGCTAGATTGCAAAAGGACTTAGTTAGAGCTTCCTTAAGAATAGCGCGTCGATCGCGATACAAGAGTAAGCTTTGCATTGCCCGGTTAACTAGAGGCGGAGGGGCAGATGGATGAGACGGGAAGGCGGCGTGGCGGATGGAGTTGGTGGTATGTGCTTTTTATTATTGAGTTCGCGCTGGTGCTGTGGCCGCCGTTCTACAACAAAGCCGAGCCGTACTGGATGGGAATCCCTTTCTTCTATTGGTATCAGCTCCTATGCGTGCTCATAGGGGCCGTGTTCACCGCTATCGTCTATTTCGCAACCGACGATTGACTCCGCAGCGCGCTGCACGCTGTGCGGAGTTCTTATAAGAAGAAGCAGATCGAAGGAGGTAGGTCATGCAGGACGTGAACTGGGTTGCGCTCAGTGTTTTCCTCTTGTTATTCGGTTTCATCACGTGGTTGGGCTTCGCCGCGGCGCGCTGGCGTAAGGGGGATCTCAATCTGTTGCACGAATGGGGGCTGGGCGGGCGGCGCTTCGGCACGATAGTTACCTGGTTTCTGGTCGGCGGCGATCTTTATACCGCTTATACGTTTATCGCAGTTCCGGCGCTGGCCTTCGGCGCCGGCGCGGTAGCTTTTTTCGCTATCCCCTACACCATACTCATCTATCCGATACTGTTCCTGGTATTTCCCCGCATCTGGTACGTGTGTAAAAAGCACGGCTATATCACCGCCGGCGATTTTGTGCGCGGCCGCTTCGGCAATCGCTGGCTGGCGCTGGCCGTGGCGGTCACCGGCATAGTCGCGACCATGCCTTACATCGCACTGCAACTGGTCGGCCTGCAGGTGTTGATAGGGGCTATGGGCATTGCGGGCACTGGACTGGCTGCCGACTTGCCGCTGATCATAGGTTTCCTGGTACTCGCAGCATTTACTTACACCAGCGGCATGCGGGCACCGGCCTCCATCGCGATCGTCAAAGACGTTTTGATCTACATTACGGCTATCGCCGCGGTCATCATCGTGCCCATAGAGCTCGGTGGCTTTGGCAAGATCTTCGCCGCAGTCCCGCCCCAGAAACTCTTGCTGCCGGTTCCCGGCGCCGATACCGCGGGCGCCTACAGTGCTTATGCAACGCTCGCCTTGGGGTCGGCGCTGGCGCTCTTTCTCTATCCGCATTGCTTGACCGGCATACTCAGCGCCAGCAGCGGCCACGCCATACGGCGCAATGCGGCGATGTTGCCGGCCTATTCCCTGATGCTGGGGTTGCTCGCGCTGGTCGGCTTCTTCGCGATCGCCGCGGGCGTCGCCAACATGCCTCAGTATGCGGAAGGGTTCAAGCAGTTCGGCAACAATTTCGCCGTGCCGGCGCTGTTCCTGCAGATGTTCCCATCGTGGTTTGTCGGTGTAGCGTTCGCGGCTATCGGCATAGGTGCGCTGGTGCCTGCGGCCATCATGTCCATAGCAGCGGCCAATTTGTATACCCGCAACATCCACCGCGAATTCATAAATCGCAATCCCACCGAGAAACAGGAATCGCAGATGGCGAAGTGGGTCTCGCTGGTCGTCAAATTCGGCGCGCTGGTGTTCATCATCTTCGTGCCTACGCAGTACGCGATCCAGCTCCAGCTCCTGGGAGGGATCTGGATCATACAGACGCTGCCCGCAGTGATGTTGGGCGCTTATACCCGGTGGTTCAACGATTGGGCGCTGCTGGCCGGCTGGGCAGTGGGCATAGTTACAGGCACGGCGATGGCGGTTGCGGTAAAGCTCACGCCGACTTATACCCTGGCAATCGGCGGTTACACCTTTCCCGGCTATGCAGCGTTCTATACGGTAATCCTCAATCTCATGGTGGTCATCGTGTTGACTACCGTGTTCAACGCGATCAGCACTCGGCATAAGCCTTACGACGAGACCGTAGCGGCCGACTATCACGCCTAGGGAATATCGAACAAGGGGACACACTCTAGTAGTGTCCGCTAAACCGAAAAACCTCCCTCACCCTCGGTCGGCTGCGCCCCCCTCGCTGCGCTCTCCCCGGAGGGCGAGGGAAGCGTGCTCCCTTCTCCCCCGGGAGAAGGGCCGGGGAGAGCGAAGCGGGGGTTCGCGACTCCGCTATTTTTATAGCGCGGTGCGGCGCAGCCTGAGGGCATTGGCTATGACCGAAACCGAGCTCAATGCCATAGCCGCGCTCGCGATCACGGGCGAGAGCAGCAAACCCCAAGCGGGATACAGCACGCCCGCGGCGATAGGTACGCCGACGGCGTTGTAGACGAACGCGAGAAACAGGTTTTGGCGGATATTGCGCATCGTTTTCTTGGACAGCTGCCGCGCTTTGGCTATGCCGCGCAAGTCGCCTTTTACCAATACGACACGCGCGCTCTGCATGGCGATGTCGGTGCCTGTCCCCATCGCGATGCCAACGTCCGCCTGGGCGAGCGCCGGCGCATCGTTGATGCCGTCCCCCGCCATGATCACGATACCGCCCGAGCCTTGCAGAGTCTGGACCATGCGCTGTTTGTCTTGAGGCAGCACCTCGGCTTCGAAGTGGGAAGGCCCAACTCGCGTGTAACCGCTGCTGCGGTGATGCGGTTGTCTCCGGTGAGCACTATCACCTCAATGCCTTCGGCTTTAAGTATGGCGAGCGCTTCGCGCGTCGTCGACTTAATAGGGTCTTTTACGCCTAGGAGGCCGGCGATATGCCCGTCTATGGCGATCAGCATTACGGTCAATCCGGCGCTTCTGAGCTCATCGCTGCGCGCGCGGACGGAGGAAATGTCCACACCATGTTCCTCCATGAGCTTAAGCGTGCCGGCGAGCACCTGGTGCCCGTCGACTACACCGGCTACGCCTTTGCCCGTATGCGAACCAAAGTCCCGAACGTCGGCCAAGGTGATGGAGCGTTCGCGGGCACCCTCGACGATGGCCGCTGCCAACGGATGCTCGCTAACCTTTTCGACGCTTGCCGCAAAGCGCAGCAGGTCATCTTCTGTGTAAGGCGGCAGTGCTTCCAGCGTAGTCAGCCTGGGCTTGCCTTCGGTAAGCGTACCGGTCTTGTCCACGACCAGTGTGTCTACCTTCTCCATCAGCTCTAGCGCTTCCGCATCCTTGATTAGTACGCCGGCGGCAGCACCCCGACCGATACCGACCATGATAGACATGGGCGTTGCCAAGCCCAGCGCGCAGGGACAGGCTATGATCAATACCGAGACGGCCGCAACCAGCGCATGATTTAACGCAGGCGGCGGGCCTGCAACGGCCCATACGAGGAACGTAACGGCGGCAATGGCGATGACGCTAGGCACAAACCATGCCGCTACGCGGTCTGCGAGGTTTTGTATAGGCGCGCGCGAACGCGCGGCCTCGTTCACCATTTGTGCGATGCGCGAGAGCAGCGTCTCACTGCCTACCCGCTCGGCCTGCATGACTAAGGTGCCGGTCTGATTCAGCGTGCCCGCGATTACGCTGTCTCCGGCGCGTTTCTCCACCGGTAAGGATTCACCGGTAATCATGGCTTCATCGACTACGCTGGCACCCTCTAGCACTTTGCCGTCGACTGGAATCTTCGCGCCCGGACGTACTCGCAAGCGATCGCCTATGGCGACTTGTGCAAGCGCTACTTCAGATTCGTGGCCTTCTGCGGATATCCGTATCGCGGTAGCGGGAGCGAGACCGAGCAGGGATTTGATCGCCTGTGTCGTGCGCGAACGTGCCCTGAGCTGCAGGACTTCTCCTAACAGCACCAGCACCGTGATGACCGCGGCGGCTTCGAAGTAGAGCGGCACACCTGCATCGTGCTTGAACGCCGCCGGCAAGGATGCGGGAAACAACACCGCGTACAGGCTGAACAGATAGGCCGCGCCGGTGCCGAGCGCGATCAAGCTGTACATGTTCAATCTCCAGGTGCGGAAAGAGTCCCAGGCGCGGACGAAGAACGGTCCGCCTCCCCATAACACGACAGGGGTGGCGAGCAGCACTTGCAGCCAGCCTGATTGAGCGGCCCACGCGGCGAGCGTGTGAGAGTAGTGCTCGCCCATCGTTAACGTGAACAGCGGCAGCGTCAATGCGGCGCAGATCCAGAAACGCAACGTCATCGAGCGCAGCTCGGAGGTATCCTCTTCGTCTAGCGTAATGGTGAGCGGATCTAAAGCCATGCCGCAGAGCGGACAATGTCCTGGGCCGGGGTGGCGGATTTCCGGGTGCATAGGGCAGGTGTAGATAGCGCCCTCTTTTGCGGGTGCTGGTGCGGCAGCTGGACTCAGATACTGTTGCGGATGCGCGACGAATTTGGTCTTGCAGCCGTTGCTGCAGAAAAAGTATTTGCGGCCGGCGTGCACTGCAGAACGCTCGTCGTTGGCAGCTACCCGCATTCCGCAGACGGGATCCACCTCGGACTTCGCACCGGTGCCATGATCGACGTGGTGTTCATGAGCGTGGCGGTGCGGATCTTTTGAGTTCATGATTTGATGAATAAAAATAAAAACGCCCGTTGGAGCAACGGGCGTCTAGCTGTGCTTTATATAAGCTTGTTCATACGACGACCATATCGAAATCGCTCTTGCTCGCAGAGCAGTCCGGGCAGGTCCAAGTCGCGGGCACATCTTCCCAGCGTGTGCCGGCGGCTATGCCGTCAGCAGGCATGCCGGCGGCTTCGTCATACGCGAATGAGCACAAAACACATTGCCATTTTTTATAGCCGGAGGCTGTGGATGGGACGATGGCATCCACCTTCCGCGGCTGCACTTTTGGTAAATTGAGGATCATCCCTTGCAAGCCTTCCGGCCCGGATTGGATCTCAAAAGCAAGCTCATCGGGCTTGAGAAATACGACCGAAAGCGCCTTATGCTCTTTATTGTCCCGTAACAGGCTGCCTTTGGTCACAACGATAAACTGGCCATCGCCATTCGCGGGGCTGGGCGCGGTAGTGCGAACGCGCGGCGGCATCGTCAGCGTTTTCGTGAACAAGCCCTGGTCATCCTTGATTTCGGCGATGTCCATACACTGCGCGACGGGCCGCAACGCCGGGAACGACACTTTCTTCGTGATTTGCCATGGCTGGCGCCCGGAAACCTTTTTTAGCTCATCGTTCATCTCGGGCACGTCGTTGTGCCCGGGGTCGTAGTGCGCGCGCAAGACCAGGAAGGCCCAGCCATCTTTGTCATCCGACTTGAGAGGACCGTACGGCGTATAGGCACGCGAGAAATGCACACAATAGGGCTCGACCTGGTGGCGTCCGAATTCCCCTTTGCCGTCAACAATGATTTGAAACTGATCGATCAAATGGTAGTGCGCGTGGGAAAGCCGTCCGGGAACATAACGGTTGATATAGGCAGAAGGGCCATCGGGTTCACCTTTGCGCGCTCTGAAAAACGTAGTGTTGGTGCCGCCTGGTTTCCCCGTTTTTCCGGCGCGGTCCCTCTGCTCGGGTTTTATTTCATCGTATGCAACGACTAATGGCATAGATCACCTGTAGATGTAATGTAACGCTAGTGCAATTTCGCCCTAAGGCACCTTCCAGCCTATCCACTCGCATAATCCGCGTCCCATGATCCATTCTTTGTCCTCGGCGGTGAACCAGGGAATTTCTTCGGTAAACAGCGTTACCGCTTGGCGGTAAGTGCAGGTCGGCGGCAGCTTGGTAAAGTCCGCGCCCCAGAACATGCGCTTAGGGCCGTATGCATCATATACACGGCGTATATGGGAGTGCAATCCCGTATACGGATACGGTTCCGTGGTGTAGCTGGGAAGTGAGCTTGCTTTCACTGCTATGTTGGGTCGCTTTGCCAGCTCCAGCAACGTGTCGAGATGGGCAAACGCTTCGGCATTCTTTTTTCCCGCCGGGATCGCGAGATGGTCCAGCACCAGCTTAAGCTGCGGATGGCGCTCTGCGGCCCGGTCGATTTGCGGCAGCTGACCAGCGGCTACCAGCATGATGGGCACTCTGGCGGCTTCCGCTTCCTGCCATAGCCAGTTGTCGCTGGCGTCGTTTTTGATCTTGAACGAGAGGCGCAAGCCCAACATGCCCTGCTGCTTGCGCCAATCGGCCAGTTTACCGCGCGAGCTCGGTTCTACATCCAGCCATCCCATGACGCCAAAACGATCCGGATGCTGGCGTGCCGCTGTCAATCCCAAATCGTTGCGGTGTCCTTCCCAGGCGGGCGGCGCGAGCACTGCGCGTTGCACGCCGGCCTTATCCATTTCGCGCAGCAAATCGTCCTTGGAAAACGGCTCCGCGCGTTGCGGTTTATGCGATGTTTGCGGCCACGGCCGTTCGGGAGTACTGGCCGCCCAGATATGCACCTGTGAATCAGCGACCAGCATTGCGGACTCTAAACATTATCTTTCTCCTCGCTAAGCTGCTCGATTACTCGTCCAGCTTGATGTTGTTGCTCTTGATGACCTTGCTCCAGCGATCCAGCTCGCTGCGCTGATAAGCGCCGTATTCTTCAGGTGTGAAATTGCGCGCTTGCAAATCTTCACGCTCAAATCGCCCCTTCACATCGGGTTCCTGCACCGCTCTTAGGATTTCGTTGTTTAGCCGTTTCACGATTGCAGGTGGGGTACCCGCCGGTGCCATCATTCCGTACCATGTCGCAATTTCGAATCCAGGCATGCCGGTTTCAGCCAAAGTCGGCAGATCGGGCAAGAGCGGCGACCGCTGGAGGCTGGTAATAGCCAGCAGCTTTATGCGCTTGTCCTTGGCAAGCGGTACTTCGACCGCGGGGCTGAACAAGGCAAACTGCACGCGCCCGGCAACCAAATCGAGCAGCGCCGGCGTTGCGCCTTTGAACGGCACATGCAGCGCGGAGAGGCCGTGGGCTTGCAAGAAGATCAAAGGGCCGAAATGGCTCATGGCGCCTATGCCGCCCGAGCCAAAAGCGAGCTTCCCAGGATTGGCGCGGACGTAGCTGATGAACTCTGCCACGGTATTGGCCGGTATTGAAGGGTGTATGGCGAGTGCAAACGGCGAGGACGCGACAAGCCCAATGGGCGTTAAATCCTTGAACACGTCGTAACCCAGTTTCTGGTCGAATGCGCGGCTCAAGATGGTCTGATTGGTATCCACCAGCAACGTGTAACCGTCCGGTTTGGACTTGGCGACAAATTCGGCGCCTATGTTGCCGTTCGCGCCAGGTTTATTGTCTACAACTGCATTCGCGTTCATTTGGGTCGAGAGTTTCTGCGCCATCAAGCGGGCGATAGCATCGGGGGTTCCGCCGGCAGGAACGCCCACGACGAGCCGGATGGGGACAGACGCGGATGGATAACCGCTTTGCGCATGTGCGGCAGATAGTGACAGCGCACTAAGCCCAATGCAGAACAATAGCGATGTCATTTTCTTCATGATAGATACTCCTCTATGCGCAGACGGTACTCGGGAAGGTTACTTGATTATTGCGCGCTAGTGACGACGACCTCGTCGCCTTCGACGGTGAACTTATGATTGAATCCGTCGGAGGCCCAATCGACGTAGTTCGCTAACTCATCAAAGCGCTCATCGCCCTTATGCAACACTTCAGGGCGATACAGCTTGTCTATGCGCATCGGCAGAAACGATACCCGCTTCACGCCGTCCTTGGTGAAGATGGCTTTGACCAGCAGGGATTTCTTGGCGTCTTTGCCGAGGGCAAGCTGCGGATAATCGGGATCGAGATCGGTGTGGTTGCGCACGGCTCCATGCACCCACGGCAGCTCGCGCGTAAATTTGACGCTGGGTCCTCCCGGCAGCGTCGTGCACAGCCTGCCGGTAGCGTAGAAAATAGCCTTGCCTTTGTAGACTTCGACCGCCTTCGGCATGTGTGCGTGGTGGCCTATGATCAAGTCAGCGCCGGCATCTATGGCGGCGTGAGCCGCTGCGACCTGGTAATCGGCGATAACCCGCGGCAGGAACGCTACGCCCCAGTGGAAAGCGACCACGACGACATCGACGTTCTTGCGCAAAGCGGCAACGTCACTCTCTATATTCTTCACATCGCGCTCATCGGGTTCCGTCCATACCCGAGGTGACTCGTGAGCGCCGCGCATTTCGAAGTACGGCTTGACGCGTAAAGGTGCGATGCCTACTTTGTTGGGGCCGGCCACACTGCCTTGGGGCAGGATAGAGCAATAGCCGAGGAATCCCACCTTGATCCCATTGCGCTCCACGATGGCGGGCTGGCGTGCTTCCTCCAGATTTTTCCCGGCGCCGGTCACCGCTATGCCTTTCTCCAGCATCAGAGCGCGGGTATCGAGCAGGCCTTGCGGGCCGTTGTCATACATGTGATTGCTCGCCATCGTGATGGCGTCGATGCCGCAGTCGGTGAATATCTGCGCCATCTCGGGCGGCTGGCAGCCGTGGCCGGTAAGCTGCTCTCCGACCTTCCGCGAAGAGTACACGCGCTCACAGTTGACGAATCTCAGGTCTACCGATTTCATAGTGGAGCGCACGAGCTCCGAGTAGCGATCTACGGGAAACTCCGGGGTTGTCGGACCGCAGGGCCCGCAGTCCCCTGCGCCTATGAATGAAATTTCCGCCGAATTCTGGTTGGATGCTGCCATATGATTCTCCTCTCCGCCGCAACGGATATTGTGTAGTCTTTGTTAAGGAAGCTCTGATTACGTCATTTTATCAAATGAAGCTTCCTCTAAAGTGGGGGATCTACAAGGGGCGTAGCCCCAGTAGTGGCCGGCTAAACTGAAAACCCTCCCTCACCCTCGATCCCTCTCCCGGAGGGCGAGGGAGGTGCTCCCTTCTCCCCCGGGAGAAGGGCAGGGGATGAGGGGAAATTCGCAACTCAGCTATTTTTTGAGATGACTTGTAGCAAACGAAATCGTGGACATCGATAAAACGAGACTTTAGTACATCACATCAATCGGGGCTGCCCGAACGGCCTGCAGATAGCAACGTGTTAGTGGAGAGGTCCGTACCTTAGGCGCAAGTGCTTGAGGTAATATTAAGGAGTTTTGCAGGGCATCGCAACTCTTTGCATACAGTTCATGAAAGGCCGATATGCTTTGGCTCATCACCAAAATCAACAAGGCGGATATCAAAGCCGCCCAGGACCAGCTCAGGCAGGCACATCTCGACTATCTCAAGAGCCAGAAGAATGTCCTGGTGTTCTCGGGCCCGGTCAAGAGTAATGACGGTAAGAAATCGACCGGCGCTGTATTCCTGCTCAATGTGAACAGCCGCGAGGAGGCCCAGGCTTTTGTCGACGCCGAGCCCTATACGCAGGCGGGCTTGCGTGTCAGCGTAACTTACGAACGCATACGGATCTCGCAATGGAATCCGGAGGCCGCTGGAGCTGAAGCGGCGGCGGCACATCACTGAATCGCTTGCAGCGGAGAGTATAAGATGCCTAGCCGCCCCACCATCATGGGAACACGCCATGTGATCGCTGCAGGACATCACCTGGCTGCTCAAGCCGGATTCGAAATCCTGGAACAGGGGGGCAATGCGGTTGATGCGGGGGTGGCGGCCGGCCTTGCGCTCAACGTGTTGCAGGCTGATAAAGTCAATTTTGGTGGAGTGGCGCCCATCATGATTTATGGCGCACGCAAACGCGAAGTTCATTGCATAGATGGCCTGGGGGTGTGGCCGCAGGCAATGACACCGGACTTTTTCCAAAAACATCACGGCGGCAAGATACCTACTGGTGTGTTATGCAGTGTGGTGCCTGCGGCGCCTGACGCTTGGATCACGGCTTTAACTCGCTTTGGCACCATGACATGGTCTGAAGTCGCTGGCGCGGCGATACGTTTTGCGCGCGAGGGTTTTCCGACCTATCCACAATTGACCAAGTCCCTTACGGAAAAATGCGGTAAGCCTAAGTCCTGGCCATCGACCCGCAAGGTTTACTTGGTCCAAGGACGTGCACCCGAGCCCGGAGAACTGCTGGTGCAAGAGGACCTAGGCAAGACTTTGCAGTATTTGGCGGATGTGGAAAGGTCACAACGGCGCAAGGGCCGCGGCGCGGCATTGCATGCTGCGCGCGATGCTTTTTATAAGGGCGACATTGCGGCGGCCATCGTTAAGTACCATCGGAAGACGGGCGGCCTGATGAGCATGGAGGACTTTGCCGGCTTTAAAGTTAAACTTCCGCCGCCGGTGAAAACACAGTACCAGGGCATGACCATATATGCATGCGGCCCTTGGTCGCAGGGCCCGGTGTTGCCAATGACACTCAACATCTTGAAGGGTTACGACTTGCGGGCGCTGCCGCACAATTCGCCCGAATATATACACATCGTTGCCGAAGCGCTAAAGCTCGCGTTTGCCGATCGTCATCAACATTTCGGTGACCCCGATTTTGTGGATGTTCCGCTCAAAGGATTGATGTCGGATGCGTATGCCGCGCGGCGCCGCGACCTGATACGCGCCGATCGTGCGTGTCCCGAGATGCCGCCGCCGGGGGATCCCGCAACAGGTGCAGTGCTGCCTTTGCGCTGGATGCCGGAACCGCGGTTTGGCGATACCGACGAAGCTGCCGACACGACGTATGTCGCTTGCGTCGATCGTCACGGCAACGCCTTTTCGGCGACGCCTTCGGACACGATAAGCGCGACGCCTATCATTCCCGGTACCGGCATAGTGTGCTCGGGCCGCGGCACGCAAGCATGGGCTGATCCCACCCATCCATCTTCAGTAGCGGCTGGAAAGCGGCCTCGGCTCACGCCTTCTCCGGCGCTGGTGCTTAAAAAAGGCCGCTTGTTCACGCCATTGGGCTCGCCGGGCGGCGACATGCAACCGCAGGCGATGCTGCAAGTACTGCTCAACATCCAAGTATTCGGCATGGACGTACAAAGTGCAATCGAAGCGCCGCGCTTCGCGAGCTTTAGCTTTCCGGATACGTTCGAACCGCACGCCTATTACCCGGGTAGGCTGCAACTCGAATCGCGCATCGCCCAGGAGACCGGCGATGAATTAGCACGCCTGGGCCACGACGTGCGGTGGTGGGACGAGTCCACGGGAAAAGCCGGCAGCGTGTGCGCGATAGTGGCCGACCATAAGAACGGAGTGCTGCACGGAGGCGCTGATCCGCGGCGCCCCACCTATGTTTTAGGCTGGTAGGCCCTAAAGATTGCAATTACAAAATGAGGGGAAACATCCCCTCATACTCCCCTATCACGGGCCGTTTCAGAGTCATTCTGAAACAGGCGCTAAAGATAAAAGCGCGGCTCGCTTTCAAGCCGCGCCATGCGCTCGAAAATTGGTGTCGCCGCCGCCTTGCCCATGCTCGCGGTCTGCAGCATGAATTTATGGCGCATCTCTTCTAACGTCAGGGGATTTTCCGGCATGCCCTTGAACGTATGTCCGGTACGCTCGTATTCCTTGCCGTTCTTGAGTTTGACGATGATGCGCGAACTCTTTCTCGTATGCTCTACGCCTTCCGCGAAAGGACGCAGCTCGACGTTACGGCAGGCATCACGTATGCGCTGGTCTTCCAGTGCGCTATCGTCGGCGAACGAACGCGGGTCTTCAGGATCGCGAAACAGCGCCAACCCCACGCAAAACGGCACGCTGTATTGACCCTGCATGATGTCGCCCGGCTCGGTGATGTTGTTGTGCGATATGGTCTTTTTGGAGCCTACTTCGACTACGATGTTTGCCACGTCAGTACCGGTGAAACCGTGCTCGGACATCAGCTCGCGCACTGACTGCACCGCGGTCTGCGGAGACTGGTGAAAAGGATAGCGCTTCATGCAGATGCGTCTGCAGCCCCACACGCTGCCTAAATCCGCGGTGAGACGCTGCGGCTCGCCATCACGGCAATAGGCTTCGAGAAATCCGAACTTGCCCTCCAGCACGGTCTCGGGTCCGGTATAGCCGTCAGCAGCGAGCCGCGCCGCGAGTACGCCCGATTCGGCGGTGCGCCCGATATGCATGCGCTTTACCATGCCGCCTTGCTGGGATTTGGTGAAAGCGACTATGCCCGCGGACAGCGATCCCGCGATGCCTATGGCGTTGGTAAGCTGTTCGGCATTGAGACCGAGCACCTTGCCCGCTGCCACGGCAGCCCCGTAAGGTCCGGTGAGTCCGGGCAAATGAAATCCCAGCGTCTCCGGCTGTACGCGGCTATGGTAGGAGGCGCCGCCGACGCGGAACAAGATCTCGCAGCCGGCGACGAATGCCTCGATGGCGGTCTTGCCGTCCGCGCCGTTTTCTTCGCATAGCGCCAGGATCGCGGGCAGCACAGTCGCGGCCGGATGCGTGCCGACGCCGGGATCGAAAGTGCAGTCCTGTTCGAACGCATGGGAGAACGTGCCGTTGGCCAACGCCGCGAAAGGCGCGTGCACGCGTGTGCCCGGAGAACCTATGATAGAGCAGGGGCCACCGCTGCCATAGCGGCGTGCGTAATCGGCCATGCCTAAACTCCAGGGCAACTGCGCGCCGAACGCAGCGACTGCGACGGTATCTATCATGCAAATCTTGGCGCCTTCGAGCACGTCCGGCGGAAGGTCTGCTAACTTAAGATCGGCGACGAATTTTCCCAGGGTTTGTGCGGCGGTGGGCATGAACAAGAGATCCTACGTTTAGGTTTCGGGATTGAAATCGGAGGGATGAGCTTCTTAGTGTAGCAACATCATAGTGAGATTCCAATGCTGTGCCGGCCGTGAGTAGTGTTACCCTAGTCAAAATTTGTGTATAAAATAAGTGCTCGATGATCGCCAGGAGGCCTACTGCGATCGCCAACCCACCTGGAATAACAAAGAAGGTTAGTCCATGAATAAGCCACAGGAAAACGGCGTCAAGAAAGCAGTGGATAGCATACAAGAGCGTCTCACCCATTATGCGTGCGAACTTGACTACGCGGATCTTTCCGCCGAGGCGATACAGGCCGCCAAGATACGGATCATAGATACGCTAGGCGTGCTGATGTGCGCGTTTTTTGAAGAGCCGGGGCGCATCGCACGCAATCTGGCCGCGGAAATGCCGGATCCCAATGGAGCGACCGTGATCGGCACGCGCTTGAAGACTACGCCCGATATGGCCGCTTTTGTGAACGGCACTACCCAGCGCGGCGTCGAGTTGACCGACACTTACCATTGGCCGGGAAGCTACGGCGGTCACCCCAGCGATGTAGTGACACCGGTGTTCTCGGCGGCTGAATACGTGCAGGCGAGCGGCCGCGACTTGATCACCAGCCTGATATTGGCGTACGAAGTGCATTTGCGTTTCAACGACCGCTTTCACAACACCGGTTTCGATCACACCAATTTCGCCTGTTTGGCTACGGCCATCGCAACGGGCAAGCTCATGCGCCTTACGCCGGAGCAGATGTCGCACTGTATTTCGATGGCGGTGGTGCCTAACGTAAGCCTACGGCAGTCGCGGTCGGGTCACCGTTCGATGTGGAAGGTGGCGGCCACTGGACAGGCGGGCCGTGCCGGCATATTTGCGGCGCTGCTGGCACGTGCCGGCATGGAAGGCCCGCATCTGCCGTTTGAAGGCAAATCCGGGTGGCTGGATCATGTGGCGCGTGAACGCTTTACCCTGGATGCCATGGGCGGCAAAGACACGCGCTTCAAGATATTGGATACCAGCATCAAATTGCGGCCGTCGAGCGGACTGTTGATAGCGCCGGTATTTGCCGCGGAAAAGATAGCGCCGCTTAACATCAAAAATGTCAAACACATCACCGTCGAAGTGTACAAGAAAGGCTTGTCCGATATGGGCGAGCATCAATGGCATCCGGAAACGCCGCAGAGTGCTTCGCGCAGCATTCCCTATGTGGTCGCATCCGTATTGCGCGATGGCACCGTGCGCCACCAGACCTACAATGAAGCCAACTTGAAGAATGCCGAAATGCTTGCGGTCATGAAAACCATAGAAGTCAAAGAAGACGAAGAGTTCACCAAGGCCTACGGGCGGGTGCCGGTAGAGCATCGCTCGCGGGTAAGCGTCGAAATGAACGACGGTCAACGGTTGGTGGGCGAAACCGGCGCCGCCGACAATCTGGCCGGAGCCAAGAGCGATGAACAGATCACGGAGAAATTCAAAGGGCTGGCGGAAGACTTGTTAGGTGCGAAGCGCATCGGTACTATCCTTGAACGCTTATGGAGTCTGGAAAAAGTTGCGAATGTAAATGAGATACCGCCATCCTTGGTTGTTATCTAGCGCGTTTTCGCGCGAACGGGACTGCGTTGAATGGCACTTACCTAAGAAACACGCGAACTTGGGCTGCTCAATCTTGCCCCCATCCCAGCCTTCCCCCGCACTGCGGGGGAAGGAGCATTATGTATCCATTGCTCTCGATGGTTGCTAAAGCTCGCAGGGGAAGGGACCCTAGGAATAAGCGCCATGCGCCATCTCTTGGGCTCCCTCCCTTGCGCAGTCGGCGCGGGGGAGGGTTGGGGAGGGGGCGAGAGTACCAGCCAGGACTGCGTTTCTATCGAAAGTTGCCAGCTAGCCTATAGCCTGAGGTGAGTACCATGGAATACCGCTGTATTTCCGCCGACTGCCATATCGACTTGAGCTGGATGCCGCATGATTTGTTCGTTGCCCAGGCCACGCCTGTGATGAAAGAGCGCATGCCCTATGTTGCGCAGGGACCCGACGGCCCCATATGGACCATGAAGCCAGGGCTGGTTTTCGGACTCGCCAACGGCATAGGCAGCAAAGGCGCGATGGGCATGGGGCGTAAGTATGTTCCAGGCACCGAGCACCGCGTAGACCGCATGGCGGATACCGGGCTTTTTGCCGACGGATGCCGCGGAATCTTGCGTCCCACTACACCTGAGCTCCGCCTGCAAGATCAGGAGCGCGATGGCGTCCAAGCCGAAGTCATGTACGGCGTGCTCGGCGTGGGCAACAAGATGACAGATCGCGCGGCTGCCACTGAGTTCTACCGCATCTACAACGATTGGCTGGCCGATTTCTGCAGCTATGACCGCAAGCGCTTCGTGGGGCTGGCGTCCATTCCCAGTCACGACGTGGATGTGGCGGTAGCGGAGACGCGCCGGGTCGCCAAGCTCGGCATCGGCGGCTTGGACGTGTCCGTCGTGCACGGCATGGTGCCGCTGTGGCATCCGTATTGGGATCCATTATGGAAAGCTGCGGCGGACGTCAACTTGGCGATTCATTTCCATACCATAGGCCCACCGCCCGAACCGCCGCTGGCGGCGGATCTGCCCGAGGAAGCCAAGCTGGCGAGCCGGGCCACGAGAATAGCCGGATTGCAGGTCTATATGTCCAATATTCTCGCAGCGGTGATACACAGCGGCGCCCTAGAGCGCTATGCAACTCTGCGCATAGTGCTGGGCGAAAGCGGCATAGGATGGATACCGTACGTACTGCAGCGTATGGATCACGAATATGTAGACCGCTTCAAAGGCTTGGGTCTTAAGATGAAGCCCAGCGCTTACTGGCGCCGTCAATGCCGCGCGACCTTTCAGGATGACGACGTAGGCACTAAGCTGCTTGATGAGTTAGGGATAGAGAATGTGATGTGGGGTTCCGACTACCCGCATCCGGACGGCGTCTTTCCCGATTCCCAGCACTATATCGAACGGCAATTCGGCCATCTGCCGCTGCCTGTGCGACGCAAAATTATCTGCGATAACGTCGGCAAGTTTTATGGTCTAATTCCGTCGTGAGCCCGGGGATGCTGCGGTAACACTGCTATAGCGAGGAGGCGTGTATGGTCGTTGCACGGTCGATTCCACTGTTGTTTTCGGCAGGTTTGATGATGCTGGCGGCGTTACCGGCAACGGCGCAGAATTATCCGAGCAGGGCGATACGCGTCGTCACTTCACCGACGGGCACCGGCATCGATTTTCAGGCGCGCCTGATTGCACAAGGGATAGCCGGCCCGCTAGGCCAGCAGGTGGTCATAGAAAACAGGCCCAGCGGCGTTATCCCCGGGGAAGTGGTCGCCAAGGCAGCACCGGACGGCTACACATTGCTGTATGCGACCAATGTGTTCACCATCGGCCCCTTGCTGTCGAAAACGCCGTACGATCCGGTTAAAGATTTCGTCGCTATTTCGCTGACGGCGAAGGCGCCCAATTTGTTGGTGATCACCGCATCGCTGCCGGTGAAATCGGTCAAGGAGTTGATAGCTCTGGCCAAAGCACATCCCGGAGAGCTTAACTATTCCGCGGTAGGAACCGGGGGACTGGCGCATCTTGCTGTCGAATATCTGAAGAGCGCTACGCGTACCAATATGCTGCGTGTTCCTTACTCCACGACAGCGGCCGAATCCAACGATCTGGTCGCGGGGCGCGTCCAGCTAACGATCACCAGCGTGCCGTCGGTGTCGGCACAGATGAAGTCAGGTAAATTGCGCGCTTTGGCGGTTACCAGCGCGCAGCCTTTTCCGCTTTTCCCCGAATTGCCTACGTTGGCGGCGACTGTTCCCGGCTATGAAGCGGTGAATATCTACGGCATGTATGCGCCTATCAATACGCCTGCAGCTATAGTTAATCGCGTGAGCCAGGAAATAGCGCGCTATCTGCACACGCCCGAAGCGAAAGAGAAGATGCTCAACGCCGGCGTCGACGTCATAGCAAGCACTCCGGAGGAGCACGCCGCCGCTCTGAAAGCCGATATAGAGCGGTGGGCCAAGGTGATCAAGGACGCCGGCATCAAGGGCGAAGACAAGTAACTTAATACACGCCATGTGATCGTTGCGGCTCGGTCACTTTACCGCGTACGCTAAAGTGATCAAGGATGCGGAGATCAGGAGTGAAGAGTAGTCCTCAGGTGCTGGGCATGTGGCCGGCCATAGTAGGGGTAGCATCCATGGTGCTGGCTTCAAGCGTGGCGTGCGCGCAGAATTATCCCAACAAACCGGTGCGCATATTTACCACCGAACCGGGCAGCGCCAACGATATCGCGACGCGCCTTATAGCGCCGGGCGTATCGGCCAATCTGGGGCAGCAACTGGTCGTCGACAACCGCACGGGGCTGATCGCGGTAGAGAGCGCTGCGAAAGCGGCGCCCGACGGGTATACGTTGCTGCACTTTGGCAGCACCGTCTGGTTGTTGCCGTTCATGCGTGACAACGTGCCCTGGGATCCGATCAAGGATTTCTCTGCGGTTACTTTGTCCACCAGCTCGCCCAACTTGCTAGTTGTGCATCCGTCGTTGCCCGCGAGGTCGGTCGCGGAACTGATCGCTTTGGCGAAAGCACGGCCAGGCGAGCTTAACGTTGCAACCGCTACTGCGGGCGGAGCGGTGCAACTGGCCGCCGAACAGTTCAAAGCATTAGCTGGCGTCAATATCGTGCGCATACCATACAAAGGTGCGGGCCCGGCGCTCAATGCGTTGATCGCTGGCGAGCTGCAGATGATGTTCCCGACGGCGGGAGCCGCTGCCCCCCATCTCAAGAGCGGCAGGCTGAAAGCATTGGCAGTTACCAGTGCGCGCCCGTCCGCACTGGCGCCTGGCTTGCCGACGGTGGCGGCTTCGGGACTGCCGGGATATGAATCGGCTTCAATGCTGGTAATACTCGCACCCGCCAGAACGCCGGAGGCGATTATCGGCAGGCTGAATCAGGAAATCGTGCGCATGCTCAACGCGCCGGAAGTCAAAGAGAAGCTCTTCACCATGGGCGTAGAAGTCATAGGCAGCTCGCCCGAAGAGCTCGCTTCCTGGCTCAAGGCAGACATGGCGCGTATGGGCAAAGTGATTAGAGAGGCCGGCATCAGGGCGGAATGACGCAGTGACGATCAGGACGCCGCCGGCCAATCCAGCCATTTGCACAGCGCGCGGCCCAAAATCAATTCCTGATCCGCTTTTGGCAGCCACGGCATTTCTTCGGTAAACGCAGTAATGACTTGGCGATAGGTCGATTTCAGCTTGGTAAGATCCGACCCCCAGAACATCCTTTCCGGTCCAAAAGCGTCGTAAATCTGACGTATGTATTTGTGCAAGTTGCGGTACGGATAGAGTTCGGATGAATAGGCCGGCAACGACGTGACTTTCACCGAAATATTGGGGCGCTTGGCCAGTGCCAGGAGATCAGCGATATGGGCGAATGCGCCATCATCTTTTTGTTTGTGCACGACCGCCATATGATCGATCGCGAACCTAAGTCCGCTATGCTTCTGTGCAATCGCATCGAGCCGGGGCAGCAAATCGTAGGTTACTCGCACCATGAGAGGGATGTCGGCGCGCTCCGCGGCGGGCCATAGCCAGTCAGCTTTGCCTTCAGTCATGAGAGGACGTTCGTGGCCGGTGATAGACAGGCGCATGCCTTTCATGCCAGGTTGTTGTTTCCAAGTGGGGACCAGCGCCTTGCTTTCCTCCTGATCCGCGGCTATGCGCCCCATCGCGACGAAACGCTGCGGATGTTGTTGCGCCGCCGCCAGCACCAAGTCGTTGCGGTCGCCGTCTAGTTTTGGCGGCACCAGAACCGCGCGTGCTACACCCGCGGCGTCCATCTCGCGCAGCAAGTCGTCTTTTGTAAATGGCTGCGTCCGGTGCACGTTGCCAGGGGCCCAGGGACGCTCAGGCGTGTTTGCGGCCCAGATGTGTACTTGAGAATCTGCGATAAGCATGGTTTAGTGTTTTGGTAGTGTAAGGTGATGAAGCCGTGCGACGAAGTATTGTAGCGGAAATAGCAGCCCAAATTTTGTATACTCTCGGGGTGGCATCAGGCGGTACAAAATTGTTACCGGCCTCTCCAAGTCCACATCTGAAAAATACTCATGTAGGTATTACGTGCCTGAGGGATATATGGTAGCGCGACGTTCCTGTTCATTGATAATTGTGAGCTTTGCTCTGCTCTTGAGTGCAGGGATCGCTATCTCTCAGAGCTATCCGACCAAGCCCGTACGCATCGTCACTAGTCTGCCCGGTGGCAACGGTGATTTCATATCGCGCCTGATCGCACTCGGGATTTCAGGTCCGCTAGGCCAGCAGGTTATAGTAGACAATCGTCCGGGCGGCAATATCCAGGGAGAAATCGTCTCCAGAGCCCCGCCCGACGGATATACGCTGCTGCACTCCGGTACTACGCTTTGGCTAGGACCGTTCTTGCAAGATCATGCTCCCTTCGATCCGGTACGCGATTTTTCTCCCCTCGCGCTGGTGGGGAGCTCGCCTAATGTTCTAGCCGTGAATTCGGCCGTACCGGCAACTACAGTGAAGGAGCTAATAGCGCTAGCCAAGGCCAAGCCGGGAGACCTCAACTATGCTTCTGCTGGTGCCGGATCTCCCAATCATCTCGCGGCTGAATTGTTCAAGGCCATGGCGGGGATCAATATCGTGCGCATATCTTATAAAGGTGCTGGCCCGGCATTGAGCAGTGTGATCAGTGGTGAAACGCAGCTCATGTTCACCAATACCGGCGCGATTACACCCCATCTTAAGTCGGGCAGGGTAAGAGCCCTGGCGGTGACGAGCGCCCAACGGTCCGCTCTAGCGCCTAGCCTGCCTACCATGGCGGCTGCAGGGCTGCCTGGCTATGAATCTGCATCGGTATATGGCATGTTCGCGCCGGCTAAAACGCCGGAGCCGATCATCCACCGTCTGAACCAGGAGATCGTGCGAGTATTGAACTCGGCCGAGGTGAAAGAGAAACTTTTCAATTCGGGGGTAGAGTCCGCAGGCGGCTCGCCGGACCAGCTTATGACGGTAATGAAGGCCGACATGGCACGTATGGGCAAGGTGATCAAGGACGCCGGCATACGCGGTGACGAATGAAGAGATCAGGATAATATGCAAGCGGAAACCCAGAAAGCCGTAGACAGCATACAGCAGCGCATAACCGCTTATGCGAGCGGCCTGAGCTATGCGGACCTCACGCCCGAGGCTATCCGCATTACCAAGGTGCGCGTTATCGACACTCTGGGCGTGCTCATCGGCGGATTCTTCGGCGAACCGGGCCGCCTGGCGCGCAATCTCGCCGCTGCCATGCCTAATCCCAATGGCGCGACGGTTATGGGCACGCGCATGAAGACGACACCCGATATGGCTGCCTTCGTCAACGCGACCACCGCGCGGTTTGCTGAGCTGACCGATTCTTATCACTGGCCCGGCAGCGTATTGCACGGCCACGCCAGCGATACCGTAATGCCGGTGCTTGCTGTCGCCGAGCATGTCCGGGCGAACGGCCGCGACCTGATGACGGGATTGGCGCTGGCCTACGAGGTTTACCTGCGCATCTCGGATGTTTTCAAGAACGAAGATTTCGATAACACCAACTTCGGCTGCATAGGTACTGCCGTGGCTGCTGGCAAGCTGCTGGGACTCACGCCCGCGCAATTGTCGCATTGCATCTCGATGGCGGTCGTCCCCAACAACACGCTGCGGCAAATTCGGGAAGGTCAGCTATCGATGTTCAAGGTCACCGCGGCCGGACAGGCGGGGAGATCCGGAGTGTTTGCCGCGCTGCTGGCGCGGGCGGGTATGGAAGGTCCGCACCTGCCTTTTGAAGGCAAGTCCGGATGGTGCGATCACATAGCGCGCGAGCGCATCGTGTTTGATACCTGGGGCGGCAACGGCACGCAGTTCAAGATACTCGATCCGCAGATCAAGATACGGCCGTCGAACGGCTTGGCCAGCTCGTGCATATTGGCGGCCGAAAAGGTGGCGCCCATCAAGAACATCAAGGCTATACAGAGCGTGACGGTCGAAATGTTCAAGAGGGGCAAAGAGCACGTCGGCACCGGCGAGCAGCAATGGAACCCCGGTTCGCGCGAGACGGCTGATCATAGCGGGCCCTATGTGGTGGCCGCGACGTTAATGGACGGCACGGTGACGCCGCGCTCGTACAACGATGCACATCTGTGGAATCCGGAGTTGCGTGCGCTCATGCAAAAAATATCCGTAGTGGAAAACCCGGAGTTCACCGTTGCGTTCAATCGCTTGCCGGTAGAGCACCGCACGCGGGTTACCGTGGTCATGAGCAGCGGTGAGCGGCTGGTGGGTGAAACCGGCGGCGAGGACAACGACATGGCGGTGGCGAAGAGCGATGCGCAGATCGAAGAGAAATTCCGCATGTTAAGTGAAGATATTCTGGGCGCAAAACGCGTAAATTCCGTTTTGGAACGCTTGTGGAATCTGCAGGATATGGCGGACGTCGCCGCGTTCCCGCAAGAAGTGGTACTAGGTTAAATAGCTGCGGGCCCTGTTCTCTTTCCCGCGCTGCATATTTCTAATCATTGTAATTGAGGAGCAACACATGCACATCGTCGATGCCCAAGTGCACATTTGGGCAGCCAGCACGCCGGAGCGTCCGTGGCCAGCGCGTCATGCACCCCACAAACCCGTACCGTTTTCCAAGTACGATTTGCTGAGGGAGATGGACGCGGCCGGCGTTTATCGCGCGATTATCGTGCCGCCCGCGTGGGAAGGCGAGCGCAATGATTTGGGTTTAGCGGCCGCGCAACAGCATCCCGACCGGTTTGCGGTCATGGGGCGCTTTGATACCGATGCGCCGGACATGCGCGGAATGGTAATGAGATGGCGGCAGCAACCGGGCATGTTGGGACTGCGGCTCACCTTTAAAACGCAAAAGAATCCGATAGAGTGGATTTGGGAGGAAGCGCAGGCATCCGGCACCCCCATCATGGTCGGGCCGAATAAGCAGTTGCAGGTAGTGGATCGTGCCGCGGAACGCTACCCTGGCGTAAAAATCGTCATCGATCATATGGCGATACCGAGAGGCACCAAGGATGATGCGTCGTTTGAACATATCGATGAGCTCCTAACCCTTGCGCGGCGTCCTAACATCGCGATAAAAGCAACGGGGCTGCCTAGCTATACGACGGAGGGCTATCCGTTTCGCCCCGTACACGAGCCGTTGCGCCGTGTTTACGATGCATTCGGGCCTAAGCGTGTATTCTGGGGCACGGATTTGACTAAGCTGCCATGCACCTACAGGCAAGCGGTCACGATGTTTGACCCTGCCCTAGTTTGACGTACATCAGAATGTTGGTAAATTTCTGGTGAACGG
>JADMIO011475739.1_pt1 | contig 85052 bp, 58 predicted proteins | sample 8958161 | NCBI WGS metagenome assembly JADMIO01 (sample SAMN16585339, study PRJNA669376) | soil metagenome | isolation source: Crop rotation soil | place: USA: Cullars Rotation, Alabama | collected 2011 | reverse complement strand
CGACAACTTGTCCACGTGGAATTCTAAGCTTAGGATCCCAATGTGCTGGAAAGTGCAGGTTATGGGATCGTTGCACCCGAATATGGGTGGAATGACTACGAAGGACTTGATGTGAAAGGGAAGACGGTGGTGGTCTTGGTCAACGACCCCGGTTTCGCGGATAGCACGCTATTCAAGGGTAAAACCATGACCTACTACGGGCGCTGGACTTATAAATTTGAAGAAGCTGCCCGACAAGGCGCCGCCGGAGTGATGATCGTCCACGATACCAGGCCAGCAAGTTACGGATGGACCGTAGTGCGTAGCGGTTGGTCCAAATCGAAATTGTATCTGGAAGCGGAGGATAACAACAAATCGCGTGCCTTAATTGAAGGCTGGATGACCATGGATTCTGCTAAAAAGCTGTTTAAGCTGGCTGGGGTCTCTGATTCTGTGTTGACCGAGGCAGGCAAAAAAGGCTTCAAACCGGTAAATCTGGGAGTGAAAACCTCTGTTACGATCAACAGTACGATCAAAAAATCTAAATCCAACAATGTGCTGGCAGTGTGGCCGGGAACGGACAGGAAGGATGAATATATCATATATACCGCGCACTGGGATCACCTTGGAAAAGGAGAAGCGGTTAAGGGAGACTCGATTTACAATGGAGCTGCCGATAATGCATCGGGCGTAGCTGCTTTGTTTGAAATAGCCCGCGCTTTTACTTTGGAAAAGAAAAAGCCATCCCGCTCCATATTATTCCTGGCGGTTACTGCCGAAGAACAAGGTTTGCTTGGCTCAGAGTATTACACACTCCATCCGGTCTATCCCGTCAATAAGACCGTTGCGGATATCAACATGGATGTTTTGCAGCCTTTTGGCAGGATGAAGGATATTGTTTTAGTTGGCAAAGGTCAATCAGAGCTGGACACTTACGCGGACGAAGCGGCGGCGAAACAGGGGAGGACAACCCGTGGAGAGCCTGATCCCTCGGGAGGCTGGTATTTCCGTTCGGACCACTTCAATTTTGCCAAAGTCGGTATTCCCGCATTATATATCGAAAATGGGTCCGTATCCGTGGAGCATGGTGAAAAATGGGGTGAGGAGCAAAAGAAGGATTACAACGACAATAGGTATCACGCACCCGCAGACGAATATTCACCTTCATGGGATTTGTCGGGATCCATTGAAGATATGCAGCTTTTGTTTGATGTCGGGCTAAAATTAAGCAACGAATCAACCTTCCCAGGCTGGCAGAAAGGCTCTGAGTTTAAAGCAATCAGGGAAAAATCAATGAAGAAGTAAAAAGCTAGTAAACAAAAAAGGCTCCCGAAAGAGCCTTTTTTGTTTATTTTATTCCGCCCATCCAGTTTTTCACCGGCTTCCAGAATATCAATAGTAATAACCCAAAACCAACTGAAAATAGTGTCACCTGATTAAACAGAGCGGGCATTTGCTGAACGTTGTTTTCATCGAAATTGCCGGCAAATAATCCGGCGATAAGATTACCGAGAGAGGCTGCCACAAACCAAATCCCCATTAACTGACTCACATACCGTTTGGGAGCCAGCTTGGTGTAAGAACTTAAACCAACAGGGCTCAGACACAATTCACCGATCGTGTGGAATAAATAGGTGAAGGTCAAAAACAATGGAGAAGCCAGCTCTCCCTTTACGGCCACTTTCGCCGCAAGTTCCATCACAAAAAAGCCAACGCCTAAGAGAATTAGTGCCAAAGCAAATTTCACCGGGGTAGATGGATTGAGGCCTTTGGAAGAGAGGTATATCCAGACACTGGCGATGATGGGGGCAAAAATCAGGATGAAGGCTCCATTGAAATTCTGAAACCAACTCGATGGCATTTCCCATCCGCCAAAAGTCCTTTCAGTGTGCCGTTCGGCGAAAATCTGCAGGGAAGAACCTGCCTGCTCAAATCCCGACCAGAAAAGTGCCGCGGCAAGAAAGAATACGATCAGGACCAACACCCTCTTTTTCTCAACGGGTGTGAGACCACCAGCGATCAGGATAAACAGGAAATAAAAAGCAGAAACCGTTACAATGATCACACCAGCACCTTGCGCAAGGCCCTGGGCGGTAGTCATGTCGATGGTTTTAGTAATTTGTAAAGTCGCCAAAAATACCACCAGCAAGGCGATGAGCCCGTATCCAATCTTGCGATCCGACCCTGATTTGGCAAGCGATTCCACGGTATCGACTTTTGCGGGCGGGACATCTCCAAAACCTTGTAAATATTTTTGACTGCCATATCTGAATACAATCAAACCCAAAAGCATTCCAACTGCTGCCGCTCCGAAACCCATATGCCAGTTGATCTTTTGCCCGAGATAGCCTACGATTGTGATACCCAAAACCGAGCCCAGGTTGATCCCCATGTAAAAGATAGAGAAAGCCGCATCGCGCCTGGCGCCACCTTCGGGATACAGTTCACCGACGATCGAACTGATATTCGGTTTCAGAAGACCGGTGCCGACAGCCACGGTCACAAGCCCAAGATAGAAAATGCTCGTACCTCCGGGAATTGCCAGAATAATATGGCCGATCATGATGATGATACCTCCGTACCAGATGGCTTTTTTTTGCCCGAAAATATTATCGGCCAGCCAGCCCCCCGGTAACGTTAATAGATAAACGGAAGCCGTATACAGTCCATAAATGGCAGCGCCCTCCGAAGCACTAAGCCCCATTCCTCCATTTACCTGATCAATAAGAAAAAGCAGGAGGATTGCCCTCATTCCATAGTAGCTGAACCGCTCCCACATTTCAGCAAAAAATAATACATAAAGGCCTCGCGGATGCTTCTGAGATAACTGAGCGGTCATAGGACAGAGAAGTGTTTTATTTGGTAAACGGTCATAAACTCCTAATATTTCAATGGCGCAAGATAGGAATTATGATCAAATTTTAAACACATCTTCGTTTAAACAATAAATTCCAATTTTCTTAACTTTTTGGTATGGAACCATTTTCTGTGTGTAGCAGCCTATATAAAAAAAAGCGGCAATCAGCACTTTGCTGACTACCGCTTCCCAATTAATAGCTGTTGATGTTTATTTTACAGAGAATGAACCTTCCCCTATTTCAAATCCTTCGGAATATAGCGTAATCGTATATTTTCCCGAAGTGAACGGGGTGTTACGATCATACATGATACTTACATCCTGGTTGTTGTTGCTGTAAGTAATGTCCTTGCTGATGGTGTAACCCTGCTTTTGACCGTTGAAATCGAATTCTCCTGAACCTGTGGCTGCATCTGATATTGTAGCACCTGCCGGATCAATAATACGCATATACACGGTTTTGTCATCGGTAAGCGTAAGCGGGTTCTTTTCCAGAATAAAATCAACCCTTACTTTGTCGACGCGTTTCGCTTTAACGTTTTCACCCTCACGTACTTTACCCTTTGACGATATGGCATATACTTTTACGTTACGGGCGCGCAAAGCTGCCGCAGTCGTTACCTTAGATTCCAGTTCCGTATTTTTACTGATGACACCGGTGAGCGAGTCGCTTACCGCCTTCTTGCTGGTTTCCAGTTCAGTTTTTTCCTGAACCAGGGTCTCATTCTGGCTGATTAGCTGCTGATTTTCCTCCCGCAGCTGCGCGATTTCAACATCTTTTTTGGTTAGGAATTCTTCGTATTCTTTTACCTTTTTGCTCATAGATGCATTTCCTTTGCGCAGTGAAGCACGGTCGTTTTCCAGATCTGCTTTCGCTTTCTGAAGTTCGGCCACGTCTCCTCCAAGCCCCTGCACTTCTAAAATTTTGGCGTCAAGTTGTTTTGCAATTGAGTCAAGTTTTATCTCCGTATTTGCTAGTTCCGTTACACGGGCTTCCAGATCACCTTCTTGTTTGGTTGTAATGCCTCTTTCCTGATAGTAGAGGTAGCCAAAAACTGCAGCTATAACGGTCATAAGGATAAGTCCTATTACCAGACCGGTATTATTTCTGTTTTCCATAAAACAATATTTAGGTTAAATGATATTTAATCAATAACCCATGTTAAAAAAGCATGCCAGTGTATACGTCGCATTCCAGGCCTGAATCGCGCTAACATTTGCGCAGAGACCTTCCCAAAGTGTGGTTTTTTGGGATACTGTATCTACTTTAATGTCCGAATGTAGGACAAGAGATCGGCAACTTGCTTGTCAGAGTAGCTGTCAATCAGACCTTTTACCATAAAAGAACGCCCGCCCAAAAAGCCCTGACTTCTGATCGAGCTGGTTTCTACGAACACTTTACTGCCCCCCATAAATGCAAGTGTTGTCCCGCGTTCGTCTTTATTTACCAGATAGCCTTCAACGCTGCTTCCGTCTTTTTTGGTGATCCGATAAACGGCGTAGCCCGATTCCACCGCGGCATCAGGATTAAGGATGGCTGTTAAAAGTGCTTCATTTTCACGGGAGGCCGATCCGTCTAAAGCAGGGGCGATATTTTGGCCATTCCCCGCAACCTGATGACAGAGCAGACATGTCTGAAAGAGCAGTTTACCGTCCTTTACATTTCCACCATTTTTCTGGGCGATCGCCATGTATTTGGATAACTTTCCCTTGAAAGCATTCTTTTTTGCTTCTTCATTTTTTTTCACGGCTTCCATAATTGAAATCCCTCGTTCGTCATTCCGGTTTGAATTAACAACCCGCTCCGCAGACGGAAGATCAAAGGAAAGTGGAGTGATCAGCTTCTTTTCATACATTTTCAATAGCAGGTCTGCACCTTGAGGAGACCCCGACAGAATGCCTGCCAGTTCGGCTTTTTCCTGCCCGCTTAGGCTTACGATCCATTTAGTCAATGCACCTTGCGCTGCTGTGGGGTCAGCCTTTGAGAGACTGTTGAGTGAAGCCGCCCGGATATTGAAACCCAGCTTTTTATTCTCAACGGCACTGGCGAATACTTTTTGATTCGCCTTTGGGTCGATCTCAAGTGCTTTGAGGGCGAGTTTGAGTGTGTTATCGGAGGCCTGTTCATTAACCAAAGGCGCAATTGCATTTTGGGTGCCCGTCATTCTGAAACGCCCAATCGCATCAAGAGCCAGATCAATATTTTTAGATAACGGGCTCTTTAGGAGAGATTGGACAGGTATCAACAGGAGCTCCGATAGTTCTGTGGACTGGATCTGGGCCTGATTTTGTAAGGCGAAACCCGTATAGGTTGCGGCATTCGCCTGGTTTTGGAAAATGGGTTTAACCATATCAAAAATTTCTTTGTTTTTCAGCATTCCGGCAATTCCCACAAAGGTTGACTCGTCTAGCGTAGCAATCTCTGCTTTTGGCCAGAATTTAAGAAAGGCTGTTTCCTTTTGCTCGGTCGGAAGCGCCTGTATCGCCCAGAGAATGTTGGTGACGGCAATATCTCCGTTGATGGGTGCGTCGATGTAGGATTTCAATTCACTTGTGTATTTTTCCAAAGCTCTTCGGGCGAGAAAACGCTCGAACTTCCTTTCGTATGCGCCACCCATGGCATTGCCGGGCAGCTCGGGTTTCGACGCACGTACCAAAATGTCGATTACCGATTGGTCGGCCCCATCGGCTTCGGTGAGCGTGCGCAATACCTGGGAACGAATCGCCGGGTTTTGGTCTTCCGCCAGAGCCTTTATTTTCGACGCTATCTCACCGGCAGTAAGTGAAAAACTGACCAGCGAGCGAATCGCCTCCCGCTTCAGATCGGGCAGGGGTGTTTTCAATAAAGTTGTCAGCAGTTGCTCATCAAAATACTTAATGCTTTCAAGCGACCACAATGCGTGAATTCTGGTGATTTCATCCTGAGATTCGTCCGACGCAAGTGTAAGAAGTTCGGGTACCAGAATTTTCGTTTCCGTACCAGGCCTGTCAGCGATCTGGTGCCACGCGGCTCTCTTTTCCCACAGGGAGGGCGATTTCAAATGACCTGCCAACTCGGCGGTGCTGGTTTCAATTAAGTTAGGGATAGCCCTTGGGCGCTGGGTGATATGTCGTATCCGCCATATCCGCCCATGCGTTTTATCCCGGTCCGGATGCGTGGTTGGGAGCTCGTTATGGGAAACGATTTTGTTGTACCAATCCGCAATATACAGGCAGCCGTCGGGGCCAAACTCCATATTGACGGGGCGAAACCAGTCATCTTCGGACGTCAACAGATCGGGCAAATGTTTGGCTGTAACGGTTCCATCAGGGTTGCGGACTATTTGAACAGCGTTTATCGTGCTGGTGATGGGATTAGCCAGAAAGGCTACATTTTTGAATTCGTCGGGAAACGACCCTGAAATATCATCAGCAAAGGCGGTTCCTGAAATGCCCGTTCCTCCAACCCTGAATTCATGTAGTGCCGGTACAAAGGGTTGATAAGGGCGCAAACGCTCATTTCCAATACCCGGAAATCCCGAGCCAGGTTCAATCGGCGTTACGGAATAGCCCAGGTCGTTCGCCTCTGATCCATACCATTGTCCATTACCACGCAATTGAAAGCCCCAAATGTTATTAAGTCCGTTGCTCACTAATTCCAGTTTTTTGCCATCCGTAGACATTCTTGCAATTTTGCTGAAATCGATTTTTAGTTTTACATCACTAAAAAATGAAGTAACCTCCCCCTTGTTAAGCGCGCCATGACTGAAATTAATCCATCCTCCCGGTGCCCTGACCAGCACATGCGCCATCGTATGCGTATCAGTAAACCCAAAGCCCGTGAGAACTGGCGTTCGCTGATCAGCTCTGCCATCCAGGTCCGTATCTTTCAGAAAAAACAGCTCTGAACCCTGGGCAACATAGGCTCCGTCCTTATAGGGCAAGATGCTCATGGGGATTGAAAGACCGTCGGCCCAGACACTTGTTTTTGGTTGCTTCCCGTACAGGTCTGATATCACAAGGACTTTGTCGGAACCTTTGGTTTTTCCCTGATAAAGATCCAGGATTCGTTTGAAATTCGGGTGGTTTTTTTGCGCTTCCGGATTGTCCATGAGTTTCAACAGGTCATTCCATTGAATATCGGCAACAGGATCCATCGGGTACATGCGGGCGGTCTGTGTCCAAAGCCTGCCTGCGTCATCGAACGTGAGGTCAACCGGGTTGACAATGCTATCCCGTTCACTCGCTACCAATTCAATAACAAAGCCGGGTGCAAGTTTGAATCCAGCGAGTTCCTGTTCAGGGGTATACACTCCAGTGCGAACGGATTGTGTTTTTTTATCCTGCGCATAAGCGTGGGATGTGCCGAAGAAGGCTGCTCCAAGCAGGTAAATGAAAAGCGTCGTGGACTTGTTCATATTAATTTGAACGGGAAATCGTCTTTGTTTAAATCTTGTATGAAGGTAAAAATCCCCAATTTCGTTAATCTACTGGAACTCTTTAAATTCAAGGATGCTTTTTCAAAAACTCCATATTGCGCTTCAAAAAAATAAGCTGATCTATTACCTGAAAAACGTTTTCAGTCAGTTTGTTCCTGCCAGTTTTTATCAAAAGTCATTGAATAAAAAGCTGATGTTGATCAATGAATATGACCGGGAATATATCAACCACCGCGTCAACTATTATAACAAGCTTTCAAAGCTTACGTTGGTTGGTAATAAAGCATTGATCTTGAAAGAATTGCGTAAAGTCGAGGGAGCCAGAGCCTACTTTTTTGACACATTTGAATTCACACGTTACTTCGACCAGAATCTCAAGGCGAATGTTCTTTTCATGGATGTAATCCATATTCCTGATGTACCGACTATTCAAAAAAGCAGACCAATCGCAGGAGACAACGCCAATGCTGTTCTGCTAAAATTGGATAAAAAACGACATTTCCTCTTTGTAAAAGACGATAAGCTTTTTGCTGAAAAGAAAGACATATTGATAGGACGTGGTGCAATAACTCAGCCGCACAGAATCAAATTTATGGAAATGTATTTTGGTAATCCGCTGTGTGATCTGGGACAGGTGAATCGGGTGGGAGGTAGTACGGACTGGATCAAACCCAAAATTTCGATTACCAGACATCTGGATTATAAGTTTATACTGAGCCTTGAAGGAAATGATGTCGCCACGAACCTAAAATGGATTATGTCGTCCAATTCTGTTGCCGTAATGCCCAAGCCAAAATATGAAACCTGGTTCATGGAAGGTACCCTCGTTCCCGATTTTCACTACATCCTCGTAAACGACGACTACACTGACCTTGAAGAGCGACTTCGATACTATATTACCAATCCAGAGAAAGCAGAAGCTATTGCCCGTAATGCAAATGAATATGTTCGGCAGTTTTTCGATGAGCGTCGAGAGACATTGATCTCATTGCTGGTACTTCAGAAGTACTTTGCTAATACACAGGAAATGTAGTCAATCCTCGTGGGGCAGCTCTGGTATATTATCCAGCTAAAACAAGCGTATGTAAGTAAGTTTCTGCGGTTTAGCGCTTACAAGTTAGGCATTGTATTTCCTCATAATGCATGTACTAACCGATTGAACGTTATGAAAAAACTTTTCTTTTTTTGCCTGTCTGCCATACTATCCTCGAGGGGTGCGACGGCTCAGGTGAGCGTTGGAAATGACGCCCTCATCCTGATTGCAAATACGCCCGCCTCATTTGACGGTCTTACGCTCAATTCATCTTCGGATCTGACCGTCAGCAACAATGTGTTATCGATTTCGACAACGGCAATACCTGGCTCACCGCCAAGTATTACAAGGGTTTATAAGTTTAGTTCTCCGATTACCTTTGAAGGTACAGTTGGTCTGTTTTATCAGACCAGCGAATTAAATGGTAATGTAGAGGGAAATCTTAAAATTGTTTATGCCAATGGCAGTCCATCAGTTACCACAACAGGTGGCACAGTGGACGCGGTTAACAATTATATATCCAATGAGTTAAGTTCGCCAGTAACCTTCAATACCGTTACCGCAGCAACCGCGGGAGCTCTTCCTGTTACGCTGGCTTATTTTACAGTAAAAAAAGAGGTCACTGCTGCGCAGATTTCCTGGGAAACATCTTCCGAGACAAACAGTGATTTTTTTGAAGTTCAACGGAGCAGTGATGCAAAATCCTGGCAGGTACTTGGTAAGGTCTTCGCTCAGAGCGATAGCCGGACGGCGAATTCCTATTTTTACACAGACTCCAATCCATTAAGGAGTTCTAATTTTTACAGGTTGAAAATGGTTGATCGGGACGGATCGTTTACTTACAGCTCAATGAGAACGCTGCAGTTCGACGGTGACGTCGCGGTAATATCCTATCCAAATCCGGCGACGGAAAAAATCCTGATAGCTCCACAAAGCGGTAATGTTTCACTATTAAAACTTTTGAATGTCCAGGGGCGGGTACTATATGAATCGGGCGAAGGACAGACTGTCCGTGAGATGGATGTGAAAAAATATCCTTCGGGAATGTATTTTCTCGAGGTTTTGCAATCAGACGGCAGTGTCAAATTGATCAAGTTTATCAAACAATGATTATAAACGTTACTCAAAATATGAAAACGATATCTCCGACTTATTTAAATTTCTTTTTAACGGCCAGAGCTACCAGAACATTTTGTGTTGTGCTGTTGCCTTTATTGATTTCGCTTGCGGTAAAAGCACAGGTTGGCATTGGTACTGTCACGCCGGATGAGAGTGCCCAGCTTGAAATAAAGTCTTCCGACAAAGGAATCCTGATCCCAAGAATTGATAAGACTGCAAGAGATGGAATTAGTCCTGCTGCAACCGGCTTGCTGATTTACCAGACGAACGAAACGCCAGGATTTTACTACTATGATGGATCGGTGTGGAAATTGATTGGAACTGACAAGCCCGTTGCAGGCTTTTCAGCCAGAGTTAGTACTGTTTCGGTGTCAGCCAACACAACTTTGACGAATTACAGTGTTACCGATCCGTCTTATACTGCAACAGGTTTTAATGCTTCAACAGGCCAGTATACCGTGCCCGAAACAGGGAAGTATGCGATTTCGGCAACCATCAATTATCAGCTGACTACGACAGTAAACGCAAGCCTCGGGACGGGGGTGAATCCCTATTTTCGAGTTGTAAGGACAAGTCCGATCGTGACGCCCCTCATCACCGGATACCTGCCCGTATTTGATGTAAATATAGCGTTGGTACTTAACTTGAGAACCGTTTTGCGAAATGCTACAGTGACATTATCTGGAAATGCAATCCTTAGTGCTGGTGATGTGATCGGGCTTCAATATGATGCCAACGGCTTTACGAATATGGTAAATATCGGTGGTGACCTGATTCCCGGCGTGGTATGGTCGGTGACCAAGCTCTGAAGAAGACCTTGAAAAAATAAGGTCCGCCAGAAATACAAACGTACTTCAGGCGGACTTTTATTAGCCCTTCAAATCAATTTACGAGCGAGACTACTACGTCAATAAACCTTCGCCAGCAAATGAGGGCGCTCCTTTTCAAGTTTTAAGATCAATTCTCCAAAAAGGGTGTTTACCCAGGCAAACCATTTACGGGTAAATTTGGCATCGTCATCCTTGTCAAATGACTCATGCATAAAGCCGGTGTGATTGTGGGTGTTTTTTAGCTGCTTCAATTGCGCTTCTATCTCGGCGTCGCTGGTGGACGTTATCGCACGGGCAATAATTCCCATCGGCCATATCTGGTTAATCAGGGTGTGCGGACTGCCGAGGCCTTCTCCTGCTTTTCCTTTAAAAAAATAGGGGTTTGATCCACTCAGCACAAACTTTCGTGTATTGATATAGGTTGGATCCTTAACGGACAGGGCTCCGAGATACGGTAAGCTGATCAACCCGGGTATACCCGCGTCATCCATCAACAAATGGTTACCGAAGCCATCCACTTCAAATGCGTATATTTTCCCGAATTCCGGATGATTGTAAACCGCATATTTCTTCAAAGCATTTTCTACTTCCAACGCCAGGGCCTTAAAGTCGGCGGCCAGTTTTGTGTCAAGACTACCGGGTCTGGCGATTTTTTCAAGCAGTTCGGCGACCTGGCGGAAGGATACAACTGCAAAGAAATTGGAGGGAACAAAGAAAGGATACACCGCCGCATCATCGGAGGGGCGAAAGGTGCTCGCGATCAGGCCGTTCGGTTTTATCGGGTTTCCGTAGCCATTTCCGGGAACCGTGTCCGTTGACCAGGCAGTGGTACGCCCGAACTTGTATGGCCCTTGATTTTCTTTTCTTTGTTGCTCTTTACAGGTCAGAAAAATCAAGCGCACCGCTTTTAGCCAGTCGGTATCAAAAGGGGAAGTATCGCCAGTTGTTTTCCAATAATTATAGGCCAGCCGAATTGTGTAACAAAGCGAATCGAGTTCCCATTTTCGTTCGTGAAGCATGGGCTTCATTTCGGTGTGGTCTGTCATCCACTCGCTCTTTTTTGGCCGGTCGTAAAATGCATTGGCATACGGATCGATGAGGATGCATTTGGTTTGACGGTTAATCAGCCCGGCCACCATGTTTTTAAGGCGCTCATCTTCTTTTAGCAAAGGCAAATATGGCCAAACCTGGGCAGTGCTGTCACGGAGCCACATTGCATCAATGTCCCCCGTAATCACGAATGTGTCCAGCTTTCCGTCAATGGGTTTGAAGTGAACTGTAGTGTCGATGGTATTCGGGAAACAATTTTCAAACAGCCAGGCCAGTTCCGGATCTTTGATGACCTTTTTCATTCTGGTAATTGTCGCTTCTACTGCTGGACTGGTAAAGCTTCTCTTGTCAACAGTTATGCGCACAACTGGGAAATCTGGCGCATTTTTTGAAAATGACCAGTTGGTAGTTGCCATGCCTGCGACGGCGAGCGCACCTGTTTTTATGAAATTCCGCCTTTGTATCATGGGGATCCGATTTAGAAACTCAATTATTAAAATATTTTAAAGAGGCAATTTAGCTAAAAATCGTTGTGTCATTTTGAAATGTCATAAATCCGCAAAAATTAGGTTTTAAAAATTTATTGGACAATTTTTAGTAGCTCTCGGGTCAACGGTGAATTCGAGATATGGACTGCAAATGTTCTGTGGCTAAATGGCGGTGTTTCCAATCCGACACGAGAACGTCCTGATTTTTTAGTAAGTTTATACACAAATATATTACGATGAAGACGATCTTATCAATCCTAATTCTGACTTTGGCTTTCTCTTTGGGGGCATGTAGTGACGATTCTGAGCAAATCGCGACAGGACAGAATATATACTTCGAAGTTAATTACGTCAATTTTGCATGGGGTAAGCAATTCAAGGGAATACTGATCGATAAGGATGGAAAAATAAGAACATACGACAAGCCGACAAAATGGAATATCGTGAGTGAAAAAACGGAACTCTCTGTTTCTCAGATGGAAGAAAATATTGCCAGTGCAACACTGTCAGAGAAGACAGTTTCCCTCTCCGAACTAAAAGAAAATATCGCCAGGATAAGCACAATCGTCCCCGGTAATTTTTCGAAGCCGGTCAATGGCGGGGCCGATAGGGGAACGACGTCGTTTTTTGCCTACCGGTATGACGAGGCGAGGTCTGTGTACATACCTGTGTTGCTTGGCGAAACCGGAGATTTGGAAGTTTCCAGTATGGATAAGTCTTCGACTGAGATTTCAGCCTGGCTTAACGGAATTCTTGCGAAGGTTTATTAAACCTGTTACGAGGCAAAAAGACAGATGCCGTTCGTTTTAAACGAGCTGCATCTGTCTTTTTTGGTGGATTCCTTCCTTAGAGCTTAGAAACCGATACCGTGTGGGACGTTTTACCATCAGTTAATACGACCCGGTAAATGCCCACGGGCAACTTACTTAAATCCAGGACGTATTCACCATTACTGAGTTTGACGCCCCTTTTTGTAATTACTTCCCGACCCGAAATGTTGATCACCTTTACATTCACCATTTTTAGAGAAGCATCGGGTAATTGTACGGTCAGAAGGGATTGAACTGGGTTCGGGAAAAACTTAAGTTGTCCGGAATTAGCCGCATCGATCTTAATAACCCTGCTGTAAGCAGATTTTCCATCCCGATCTACCTGTTTAAGTCTGTAATAACTGAGTCCTGTTGGATAATTTGAGTGCAGGAACCTGTAATGATTGACCACCGCCGAATTCCCGACGCCGGAAACTTTACCCAATTCTATAAAATTTCTTCCATCCGGTGTATGCTGTATTTCAAAATGGTCATTGTTGGTTTCAGTTGTCGTGGTCCAATTTAGAAGATTTCCCTCCGGGGTGTTTTTTCCTTCAAACGCAGTCAGCGTAACTGGTAGATTCCCTGCTACCGGATCAGCATCGGAAAGCCCAAATCCGGAAAATCCTGAATCGAAAGTTGCGGTGTAGGCGAAATCATTGTTGAATGCGGCCTCTACCTTAACCGAAGCGTATGAAGTTCCCAATGTATTTCCAGGGCCGATAGCTCCGGCGCTTTTCCCCATTGACTTGATGTCATCTCCATTGAAATTTTCCAATTCGGCGTCCGTGTAGTACAGGGTTATTTCATATGCACCATTCGGATTATTGATAGTCGGCGTTACCTTAAATGTTTTATTGGTGATGTGGAATGTACCCACCCAATCAGTCTCATCGACGCCGGCACGGTCAATCTGGACCATGGTACATCCGTAATCATGATCGCTCAGATTTTTAATCTTGGCGATCAGGTTTTTAGAAGTAGGGTCGTAGAAGTAGGCCGTAGCGTAAGGCCCGAGGTATTGTTTGTCCGGAATAACAGTAACTGCACTTTCGATCTGGGTTGGAACCTGTCCGGTTACTTTTATATTATCCAGCGCCCAATAATAATCATATCCCGCTGTGTATTGAAATCGCAACTTCATGGCTGCATTGGCATAGATTTCGGGGATGGCAATATTTCTTGTTATAGGCGCTCCGAAAGAGCCTGACGCTCCAGTTGCCTCAGTCTGCGCAAATATCTCATGCCAAGCTACTCCGTCCCATGCTTCAATAGAAGCAAACTCATCAAAAACATCGCCTCCTCCATTAAAAATTCTGAATACTTCTAAAAATGAAAGATTCAGCGACTTCATTCCGGCTGTACTGAAGGGAGCTGTTTCCATGCTCCAGACATGCGTTTCGGTGGTTTCATTTTCGAACCCATACTCGTCACTGTCGGCAATCAGGAATGGCTGGCCGGCAACGTCCGGGTCCAAAAATACCTGGTTGGGATTATCTGCCCATACGACAGCCCAATCCTCAGGATAAATATTATTGCTGGTCCACCCAGGTGGCATGAGTTTGTCATTAAAATCGGCATACAAAACTTCTACACTTTCGGTGTTGGGGAGCAAGTCATCATCCTGAATGTAAATAGTATGGGTTTGGTTGATTGTTTCCGGCATTCCGTCCCCGCCCGATATTGCGTAGGAGAATATGGCCGTTTCGGGGCCTTCCACATAAGCATCATTGTATATTCGGACTACGATATCCTGAGATAACGTTCCGGACTGAAGCACTACGGAATTAGGTACAAAGGAGTAGTCCGTAGTGCTTCCTGGCGTTGCGCTTCCCGTTGGCGCATTCAACGTTACAGTTACGGGGGCCGATGGTGCTTTGTTGATTTTGATGGTCACGATTTTTTCTACATACGGCAAACAGTCATTGGGAGTGGCGTTCGCTGTTAATGCCTCGGCTTCATTGACCGTGGTCGAATTATTGACAAACTGGACAGTTGGTAGATTACAGGAGTAAATGCGCACATCGTCAATGTACCAACCGTCCAAACCGTTACATTCGTCTGTGCCCAAATCCCATCGTAATTGAATGCTCTCCCCCGGATCCAACCCCAGAGCTGTTAAATCTATTCTGCTCTGGCCCCAGCTTCCCGACACAGATCCACCGTCAGCACCCGTGAAACCTGGCTGCCCTGACAAAGGGTTTCCGCTAGTCTCTATGGTACTGTTATATCCGTTGGCAATAAACGCACTAAGTGGAACCAAAACCCAGTCATCTGCACCTATCTTGTATTTAATATTACCTCCATCCCAGCCAGCTTCTATTGAGATAAAATGGTCGAAGGCAAGATTAAATGGCCCGGATTCTCCTGCGCCGATTGTAATAATTGGGCTTGTGAAACTGATCACGCCATGCTCGGTGAATTCAACGCAGTCACCACCGCTGTAATCCACTCCGAAAACAACCTTTCCAGGACGGCCAACTCCTGTTCCATCCTTTATTATCCAATCACGCGGAGTCCATGTAGCGTCAACTCCTTCTGTATTTGAGACGGTCCAAGCTCCCAGGCCAGACTCAAAATTGGCAAAGAACAATGCTTTTTCAGGTGTTCCACCAGCGCATATTGCTGCCACGGGTTGAAGTAAAGTAGGATTTCCGCAAGTCCTTTCGGTTTTTAACTCCACTGCATAAATCACATGTTTTAGTTCGTCGATATCGGCATCGGTAATGAACTGATTCGAAAGTGTAGGCGCTACGTCAGCCGTAGACAGATTGGGAAGGTTGAGGTTTGAAGCTTTCAGCGCTTCTGCCGAAGCTATCAGGATCTCTGCCTGTGCCGAAAAATCCGTCGTCTTGCTCATGTAAACGGACTGCGCATACCAATAAATGTGTGCAGCCTTGGTTAAGCCAATTCCATTGATGGTGTAGTTGTTATAGGTTCCACCATCGACCAATAATGCATAGGAATGGTTTATGACCCCGGAATTGGAATGCACGCCACCATAATCATTTGAGTTCGTAGCATCGCCAGTCGCGCAAAAATACTCAGGATCGGATACCCGCCCCGGATCACCATTGCAATTCGGATTATACATATCGCGAAGTTCACCTCCAAAACCGGAGGGTTGCTCGGCACATTTCCATCTTGATGAAGTTGCCAAATTAGGGCAGTCGTTACCCGCAGTAGCCCTCATGGCAGTACCTTCTCCATCATCAAAGTAACCGTTCAGCAGGTCAACGGTTTCTCCCCAAATGTCTGAGTAAGCTTCATTCAATGCGCCTGCCTGCCATGCATAAACCAGGCCGCTTGTATATTCTGTATAAGCATGACCCCACTCATGCGCTACAATATCATCAGTCGCAAGACCACTACAGAAGTTGGCTGTAACCCCATTCCAATTGGCATTGGGGCAATTGATTGTTGGATCGTTGTTGATGGTTTTCATCGCGGCGTCTGCGCCATTGTAAGAGGTACGTCCAAATGCATTCTTCATCAGCTTGTAGATGAAACCAGCAGACTCCACTTCCGATTTCTGCCATACGTCCAAGGCATCAAACTGCGTGCTGGGTATTCCATTCGCTTCTGTCCATATTAGGTTTGCAGCAGAAACTTCATAAAGCTCTCTCTGAATAGGATGCGTCCCCGTAAATTGTTCCACAAGCTGTCTTGTGTGGGCATCTATGTACAAAAATTCACGTACATCGACGTCATTCCGCACTTCAACTTCATATACAAGGTGTTTTTGTCCATTGTAACCCTGCGCCAAACCTTTCTGAAATACATACAATGTATTCATGTTCACTTTTAAAGGGGCTTTCAGGGAAGAGCTGATGCCTTTTCTGCGTTGCGATTCTACCATTTTGAGGGCTATGGAGCCTGCCACTTCTTTTGAGATAGAAGGCACAGGGTTCAGCTTGGAAACTTTGATAAAATTACCGTTCATGGAGGAAAGGTCGCTGCTTGAGTTAAAATGGAATTTCATCACTCCGTCATAAACCGGCACACCCATTACATATTGCTGCAATACAACATGCTCCATTCCGTAATTATCCTTCTTATTATCCTTGACCAGGTAAGTATCCTTGTTACTCTGCATGGCAAATAAGCCCTGATTTTGTTGAATAAAATTCAAAGCTTTTTCCTGAGTTGTGCGGCCGGTGAGTGTGAGTGCTCTTCCCACAGGAAATCTTAGAAAGCTCAACGAAGCGGTTGCTTTGTCTATCGTTGGGATCGCACCGGTCCTTGCTGCAAAAGCATCAATCTCGCTGTTTACAGCGTTTTTCTGGCCAAAACCGGTCAATGAACACAGTAAGAAAATTACGATCAATCGCAGAAGTTTTCTCATGAATGTCATTAGGTTATGTGAAGATTAATCTAAATTAATCTATTGATAGTCAAAAATAAGATCCATTAGCAAGCGGTGATACAATTTCTTTCGAAAGTTGCATGTTCCCAAAAAAGTTAAATATTTCACTTTTTTGGGATTCGTTGTGATGGACTTTAGCGTAACGCTCATTTAGATAGATGAAAATGACTTGGCAAAACCAAAACAGGGCTGCTCCCATTTACCCGGAACAGCCCTGCTTTGAAAGTTTGGAACGTCTTATAGTTTGATCACTGACACTTTATAACTGGAGTTTTCAGCCGACAATACAACCTGATAAATTCCTGGGGGTAATTTGCTTACATCGATAACAACTTTGCCATTATTGGCCTTCGTATCTTTTTGCAAAAACATTTGCTGTCCTGAGGAATTAACGATCTGAACATTTACCGCTTTAAGCGAAAGATCAGGTAATTCCATGGTCAGCTTGGATTGGACGGGATTTGGAAAGAATTTAAGCTCACCTGCATTTTTTGCATCAATCGCAATGATTGAACTGTAAGCATATTTACCGTCGAGATCGACCTGCTTAAGACGGTAATAGCTTATTCCATTGGCAATTTGGGTTTCCAGGAATTTGTACCGATTGGTAAGGGTGGTAGTCCTGTTTCCGGACACCCTGCCTATTTCTTCAAAACTCCTGCCGTTGAAGGTCTTCTCAATAGCAAAATAATTACTATTAACTTCTGAGGCGGTTTCCCAGGTTAACAGGTTGCCTTCACTCGTGTGTTTTCCAGTAAAATTCACGAGGTTGACCGGGAGAGCCCCACCTCCGACAGGAACGTCGGATAAGGCGAAGCCGGAAAATCCGGTATTAAACGTAGAAGTATAAGCCAGATCTGTCCCAAGAACGGTACTTGCCCGAACCGCTGCAAATGTTGCTGACCCAAAGGTGCTTGAAGCAATACTTGCAACGGTCTTGCTCATTGACTTTATATCAGTGCCATTAAAATTGGGTAGTTCATTGGCTTTGTAATACAGTGTAATTTCATGACTGCCAGTCGGATTGTTGTAAGTTGGAGTAACTTTAAACGTCTTATTTGTAACATGATAAGCGCCCCAGTTTGTTTCATCATTACCCGCCCGATCCACTGCGACCGTAGTACAGCCGTAATCGTGCGCGCTGAGATTTTTGATTTTTGCCACCAGGTTTTTGGATGTGGGATCGTAAAAATAGGCCGTTGCATTCGGGCCCAAATACTGCGCGTCGCCGACGGCGGTCACTGCATCTTGTATACGTACCAGTCCGCTTGCGACAATTTTTACATTGTCGATTGCCCATCCCCAATCCCAGTTGGCTACGTATCGGAAGCGGATTTTCATGGCTGGGTTGGCATATGCCACAGGGATTACGATGTTTCGTGTCGCTGGCGCTGTCCATGATCCCGAATTGCCCGTACTCTGCGATTGGGTTAGCAGATTTTGCCAATTGGCTCCATCCCAAACGTCCACAAAACCTTGTTCCTCCGTGCCAGAGGTATAGACGTGAAAGTACTCAATGAACGACAAATTGATGGAGGTCATCCCGACAGAGTTAAACGTTGCCGATTCAACAGATTTGTCCATAGCAACTACTCCGGCCGCGTCACTATTGATAAATAAATAGGGCTTACCGTTGGCATCCAGCGCATTTGTGTTTTGAACCACTCCCCAGGTCGAGGGGTAGCTTCCGCCTCCAACTACATTCCAGCCTGCGGGCATTACGTTACCATTGAAATTTTCGGAAAGCAGGTCATAAGATATTATTCCGGGTGTAAAATCATTATCCGCTATCGTGAATGTATGACTTTGGTTAACGGTCTCCGGAAAGGCATTGCCTCCGGGAGCGTTAGTTAAAGAATAAGACAATGTGAATGTTTCGGGACCTTCGACGTAGGCATCATCATATATTCGGACTGTAACGTCTTTGAAAAGGGTCCCGGATTGTAATGTAAATGTATTGGGCGTTACCGTGAAGTCCGAAGTCGGGCCCTGCGCTGCTGTTCCTGTTATTGCATTAAAAGTGATTGTGACGGGTTGAGTCGGTGCGCTATTAATCTTAACCCGCACTGTTTTATCCACATATTTCAAACAATTGTTCGGTGAAGCCTGGGACAGGGTCGCTTCTCCCTCATTGGCCGAAGACGAGGCGAGGTCGAATTGAACGGACGGCAACGCACATGTATAAACCCTCACATCGTCGATATACCAGCCATCCCATCCACCGCATCCATCCGTACCGAGATCCCATCTGAATTGGATCGTTTGTCCGGCGACCAGGCCGAGCGAACTGAGATCGACACGGCTTTGACCCCAAGTCCCGGCGACTGAACCTCCATCCGCACCTGTGAAGGCGCTTTGCCCCTGCATTGGATTATTATTTCCTGCCGCCGACGTTTTTAGCGTGGCGTTGTATCCATTGGCAGTAAAAGCACTGCCCGGAACTTGTGTCCATGCACCAGAGCCAATTTTGTAAGAAATGTTTCCGCCGTCAAAGCCAGACTCCATAGAGATGTAATGATCAAAGGCCATACTAAATGGTCCTGATAAGGTCGCCGGAATAGTAATAGCAGGGCTGGTCACACTTATTACGCCATTCTGAAGACTCGTCGAACAGTTGCCTCCTAAATAGTCTACCCCATAAAGGACCTTGCCGGTTCTTCCATTCGGCGGGGTGGAATTCAAAGTCCAGTTACGTGGTATCCAGGTTCCGGAAACACCCGCATTTGAAACAGTCCAGCTGCCCAATCCCGCCTCGAAGTCTGCATAAAAAATGGCACTGCCCGGAGAAGCTGGGCCGCACAATGCGGGTACGGGCTGAAGCAGGGTAGCGTAACCGCAGTTGTTGTCTGCTCTTAATTCCACAACCGCAATTACTTTTGCTAACTGCTGAGCATCTGCGGCTGTTAAGATCTGTCCTGATAAGACGGCTGGGGAAGTACCTGTATTGAGAGATAAAAGATTAACTCCAATCAAATCATTCAGCGATGCCTCTAAAATATCGGCCTGAGCTGCAAAATCTGTCGTCTGCGTCATATAGTTAAACTGTGCATGCCAAAATATATGGGCTGCTTTGGTAATCCCAAGGCCAGTGATGGTCTGCCCGTTGTAAGTTCCACCGTCTACCAGCAAAGCGTAAACGTGATTCAAAACACCGGAATTAGTATGAACGCCACCCGCGTCTGATGACGCACACCAATATTGAGAATCGGAGACTTTGCCGGGATCGCCGTTGCAGGTTGGATCCCACATGTCTCTGATTGCTCCCCCAAAGGCGGTAGCTTTTTCTCCCATGCGCCAGCGGTCCGAACTGTTGCACCCGGTTCTTAACGCATTACTTTCACTGGCGTCCATGTATCCGTTTAACTGATCAACAGTTTCTCCCCAAATATCGGAGTAAGCCTCGTTCATAGCACCGGCCTGCCAGGCGTAAATGAGTCCGCTGGTATACTCGGTGTAAGCGTGTCCCCATTCGTGCGCCACTACGTCGTCGGTTGCTGTACCGGTGCAATAGTTGGCTGTTGTGCCGTTCCAGTTTGCGTTCGGGCACGATATTGAGGGGTTGTTGTTGATTGTAATCATGGATGCATTTGTCCCATTGTAGGAAGTGTAGCCAAATGTATTTTTCATCAGATTATAAATGTGCTCGGAGGATTCAACCTCCGACTTCTGCCATTGATCCAGGGCGGAAAACGTGGCTCCGGCGGTACCATCGGACTCCTGCCATTTGAGGTTGGCAGGGGTAACGGATGTTTCATACAGTTTTCTGTCGATTGTATGTGTGCCTGTAAATTGCTCTACGAGCAGACTGGTATGCGCATCAATGAAGACGAATTCCCTTATTCCGGCCGCACTTCTCAATTCGATTTCATACACAAGATGCAGCGGGCCTTTGTAACCTTGGGCCAATCCTTTTTGGAAAACGGTGAGGGTATTGTTGTATACTTTCAATGGAGCAGGCAAAGGATCTGGCTGCTGCCCGGTAACCAGTTTTATTGCGATCCGGGCGGCTTCATCTTCAGATATCGCAGGCACTGTACTGAGTTTGTCGACCGAAATGAAATTCCCGTTAACCGAAGTGATCTCCTCCTTGGCGCTAAAGTGCAATTTCATAATTCCGTCGTAGACGGGTATTCCCTTATAAAATTGCTGCAAGGTGACGTGCTCAAATCCATGATTATCTTTCCGTGTTTCCTTAAAAAGATATGGGCTTTTTTCTCCCTGGGCAGAAAATAAACCCAGGTTTTGCCTTAAAAAATTAAGAGCCTTGTCGCGAGGTGTATCGCCACTCACTTGCAACGCACTTCCTGCCGGGAACCTTAAAAAACTCAATGCGTTTGTTGCCTTGTCAATGGTAGGAACTGCCCCTGTTTTCGCAGCAAAAGCGTCAATTTCATTTTTAACGGCGTTTTGCGCCGAAGTTAGAACGGGGCATACAAGCAACAAAGCAAAAATAAGAGTAAAGGTTTGTTTCATAGTATGAAGATGCGAAGTGATTTTTGCCTGAAATTAAGAAATAAGTTTCAATAACCTGGGAGGTGACGAAGGACTACGTCGACATGGGGTGTCGAATAACAGAATGTCACTAATGGCAAATTGTCCGGTCTAAGCTTCCCGGACGTAGCTCATGGAAACATAAGTTCACACCTTAAAGACCCATTTTTTCCTGAAAAGAATAACAAGAACCACAAACCAGAAAAGCAAATAACATAATGCATAAGCCAAAGAGGCATTTTTAGGCTCTGAGAAATGGGGTAAGACCTGAAATTGATACAGGTAGGTTTGTAAGCCAATCGTTTCATGGCTCGGATCATTGGGATAGGCTATTTTTATTGCGCTCATAACCCTTGGAACAATCCCCGAAAAGAAGAAGACCACCATAGGATTGATACCGAAAATAACAAACAGTGTTGTCCAACCCCGGAGACCCTTGACGTCAATGATAAAATAAAGAATTGCAAGACAAAATGCGGCAATCCCGCCTGCGTACAGAACGTAAGAACTGGTCCAAAGCGCCTTATTCATGGGGAAAACGATATTCCACGTGATTCCGGCTAAAATGGCTATACTTGATGCGACAAACAGATACAATCCCTTTTTGGGAGTTGGAAACCGGCTCGTCAGGAGTGCTCCCGTTAAGAGGCCCGCGATGCCTGTTCCCAAAGCTGGAAGAGTGCTCAGAATTCCTTCCGGATCCCAGGTTTTGGATGTAGCCCATAGATGGCCGGGCAACAGATAATTATCAAGCCATGCGGCCAGATTAGTTCCCTTTTCGAGATTGGGCTCGCCTATACCAGGAACGGGAATCAGCGTCATTAATGCCCAGTAGATCAGCAAAAGGCTGCCCCCAACAATAATCTGTCCTTGCCAGCCGCTTCGGAGATACAATAACGATATGAGCAGGTATACTACTGCAATACGCTGCAGCACACCAGGAATACGCACATTTTCGTAGGCGGGGAAGCCACCAAATGCCAAGAGCATCATGGCAATGAATACTGCTGCCGCCACATAGAACTGAATTTGTCTGTCATACTCGCTGAATAAAGCGACTACGATTATTGCTGTTATACCCAGGCGGACCGACAAAAGAGCCAAACCTTCGAATCCGAATAATTGAATTTTTGAAAAAAAGCTTAAGAATAATCCGAGGCAAAAAATGCGCAGCGACCTGGTAACGATTTTTTGTATGGTTGCGGCTGTCCACGACTTTACAGGTGTTGCCAGGACTACCGACACGCCTACAATATAAAGGAAGGTTGGGAAGACTAAATCGGTAGGGGTGCAGCCGTGCCACTCGGCGTGTAACAGAGGAGCATATACATTTCCCCAGTCTCCGGGATTGTTGACGATCGTCATCAGGATAATGGTGAGTCCGCGAAGAACATCCAGAGAAATCAGACGGGGTTTCATGAAGCGCGTTTCCTTTTAAATTTGTCAATCATACTTCCTTCCGCATATGAAAATACCTGTGACCCATAAAATTTTTTTCACCAGCAATATAAAAACCCAGTTTTTCATAGATTTTTTTACTGTCCGGATTTTCAAGGTCAACAATCAAACCAACCCGCTTAAATCCTAACGAACCCGCTTTTTCGCAGAATGCGTTTATCAGTTTTTTTCCAATGCCTTGTCCCTGATAATCTTCATTTGTGGCAACGCAGTCCAGGTAATACTCTCCTGCCTCAGTTTCGTCATTGGGGGTAAACTCTGGTTGCTCTTTTCTCACTTGTTCCAATATCGGTTGTCTGAGATCTTGTAAACATGCCCCATCGTAGCCCGTTACGGAGCCAAGAATTCCTTTTTTTGTTTCAAATACCAACGTATTCTGGTAACTGTACTGATTGTCGGCCCTTTTGAAAAACATTTCCAGGAATTGGATGGCATCTTCATTCCGGGTTGAATTGGCCAGAACACCAGCGATGTGTCCCATTGCAAGAACAAAGAGTGGCGCTACTTCACGGGCATCGTCAGGTGTGGCTGGTCGTATCATGGTGACGAAGATAATCTGATTTTCAACAGTTTTTGTAAATGCGGAATAAGGCCTCAAAGCCCAAATCTGCCTGCGCAGGACATAATTGTCGAATTTTCTATCTTTATTTTGCCAAAAATGAACCCATAAAACAAAAACACATCAAAATACAGTCACTACTAATCAAATGACGAAAAGCTTTTGGTATTATTTTGCTTTAAAATTGTATTGTCAATTCATGCGTAATGAGTTATAGATTTTAATACAGGTTGGTTAGAACCTTGTGTTTTGTCTTTCAGGGACTCATCATTCTAAATTCTTCATTATAAATTGATCATATGTCTCAAAAAATTAATGTTGCGATCGTTGGGCTTGGTTTTGGAGCCGAGTTTATTCCTATTTATCAGCTACACCCCAATGCAAATATGTACGCCATTTGCCAGCGTACAGAATCTAAATTGAATGAAGTTGGCGATCAATATGGCATCGATGTACGATACACCAGCTACGACGATTTGTTAAATGATCCGTTGGTGGATGCGGTTCATATCAATTCACCTATTCCGAACCATGCTGAGCAAACATTAAAAGCGCTTCGGGCCGGGAAGCATGTGGCATGTACGGTTCCAATGGCTACGAGCGTGGAAGATTGTCTTGAAATAGTAAAAGCCGTAAAGGAAACGGGGAAAAAATACATGATGATGGAGACCGTGGTCTATGCCCGGGAATTTCTGTTTGTTAAGGAAATGTATGAAAAGGGAGACCTAGGGAAGGTTCAGTTTTTGAAAGCCAGCCACCAGCAGGAAATGGAAGGGTGGCCAGATTACTGGCCTGGGTTGCCTCCGATGCACTACGCAACACACTGTGTTGGACCTGTTGCCGGTTTACTGAAACTAGAAGCAGAGTATGTTTCATGCTTCGGCTCGGGAACGATCAGTGAGGATCTGATCAAAATCCACAATTCACCTTTCGCTGTTGAATCTGCCCACATCAAGTTTAAGGACAGTGATTTGTCGGCTTATGTTTACCGCTCGCTGTTCGATGTTGCTCGTCAGTATCGTGAAAGTTTTGAGGTATACGGCACCAAAAAGTCTTTTGAATGGCCGTTGATCGAGGGAGAGGATCCGGTGATCCACACCGCCAAAAAGCCGGAACACGAAATTCCGGAACGTGTAAAAACACCTGATTATGCACATTTGCTGCCAAAGGAAATTCAGCATTTCACCGGAAAGGGGGTTTATGATCTGGATGACCATTCGCATTTATCATTCGTTCAGGGTGGAGGGCATGGAGGTTCGCATCCGCACCTGGCTCATGAATTTATCAGCGCACTAATTGAAGATCGTGAACCGTTCCCGAATGCGGCACAGTCGGCGAATTGGACAAGCGTAGGTATTCTCGCACATGAATCGGCCATGCAAGGGGGTGCATTAATTCAATTGCCTGATTTTAAAGGTGTTTGATGTTGTAGGTGATGATTACAGGAGAATAAGTTGTTTTTTGTTGCGGTACATTTTAGTTCAACGAAACAGTATTTTATCGTCAGTTTGCATGTTTTGAGCGATGTTTTTAGAATACGAGTTGAGTGAAACAGGTGTTTGAATCGGATTCTTTTTTCGGTGCGCTGCACCTTCGTGAACAACTTGTATTTCTGATTTCTACAAATATTTATGGTGCTCTGCACCTCTTTTGCTCAGATTAAAAGGTGCTGAGCGCCAGGCTACTTGCGGTCCGCCGCGCGTAGAAATGGAATTACGAGTGACATTTTACAAGGGCTAATTTCTTTGGATATAACCCAACAACATCTCTACCTGATTTAGTGGAAGAGATCAAAACATCGTCTAACAAATTTTAAAAACGAAATATGGAACACAGGTTTTTAATTGGCAGCGAGGCGACGAAGCTTTCTCTTACAGCCGCTCCCATATTGATTCTGTGATTAAATATATCGGAAGCCAGCATCATAAAACGAAATCATTTAAGGGTGAATATATTAAGATGCTGAACGACTTTGAGATTGAATATAAAGACAACTATCTATTCGACTTCCAAGCGGTTTCGGAATGGACATAATGAGAGCCGACTTGAAAGATCCAGGGACTAATAAAAAACGACTATTTCTGATAAATAAATGAAAACCAAAGCTTTATCCTTTTTATTTGGTATAGTCCTGCTGGGCTGTGCCGTTCAACAATCTTCGCAAAATGCGGCGGTTAAAAGTACGTCGTCCAAAAGTGAAGCTACGAAGGCGCGACGGCTGGAAATCCTTTTTATGGGGGATAAAGTGGGTCATCACAAGCCAGCGGAACGGGTCCCGCAGGTCATGGCTGCTTTGGGACCCAAAGGTTTTAATTTTACTTATACTGACAATCTTGAAGACCTCAATCCCGAAACATTGGGCAAGTACGATGCCCTGATGTTGTTTGCAAACTGGGACTCAATCGCTCCACAGCAGGCAAAGGCCTTGTTGGATTTCGTTGCAAGTGGAAAAGGGTTTATTCCCGTTCATTGCGCGTCCTACTGTTTTCGCAACAATCCGGAGGTCGTTAAACTGATTGGCGGCCAATTCTGGCGGCATACCTGGGACACGATACAGCCTGTTTGGACAAAACCGGACCATCCTGCGATCGCTGGTGTCAAGCCATTTAAAACAGTGGACGAAACCTATCTCCATAAACTTCTGCAGCCGGACAACATTATATTGACCGAGCGTATCGTTCAGCAGGATCAGGAAAAAGATAAACCAGGAAGAGCAAACGAACCTTATACCTGGGTTCGTACCCACGGTAAAGGAAGAGTATTTTATACAGCTTATGGCCATGACGAACGCACCTGGGCAGTTCCTGGTTTTCAGGATTTGTTAGAAAAAGGGATTCTCTGGGCAGTTAATGACGATGCAAGAAAATCACTTGCAGCTCTGAACCCGAAGCCATTCGAATATCGTGAAGCAAACCTTCCTAACTATGAGCAGCGCCCTGGTCCTCAGATGGAACAGTTGCCACTTTCACCGGAAGAATCAGTAAAGCACATTCAAATCCCTGTTGATTTTACATTGGATGTTTTCGCACATGAACCGGACGTAATGCACCCGATTGCGATGACCTGGGATGAGCGTGGAAGATTATTCGTGTTGATCACCAAGGATTATCCCAACGAACGTAAAGACACTGGCGGCAGTGATTACATTCTTATTTGTGAGGACACCAATAAGGATGGAAAGGCCGATAAATTCACAAAGTTTTCAGAGGATTTAAGTATTCCGACCGGGTTGGTTTTTGCCAATGGCGGTATCATTGTTTCGCAGGCGCCTCACATGCTGTTTCTTCAGGATACGAATGGCGATGACAAGGCGGACGTGAAAAAAATACTTTTTAGTGGTTTCGGAACAGGTGACACGCACGCCGGGCCATCTAATCTACATTATGGATTTGATAACTGGATTTACGGGGCGGTCGGGTATTCCGGATTTAAGGGTAAAGTCGGCAAGAGCGATTCGCTGAACTTTGGGCAGGCTCTTTTTCGCTTCAAGCCTGATGCGTCAGATATGGAGATCGTTGCCAAAACCTCGAATAATACCTGGGGATTAGGTTTCAATGAAGCGGGCGATCTCTTTGGGTCTACAGCTAATAACTCCCATGGATGGTATTCAGCTATACCAAACCGCTATTTCGGGCAAAGCAAAGTGGATAATGGCAGCAGAAGTACCGATACACACAAGGACATGCAGCCAATTACGCCGAAGGTACGTCAGGTGGACGTTTTTGGAGGTTTTACAGCTGCGGCGGGACATAATTTTTATACGGCGCGAGCATACCCTAAAAAATACTGGAATAAAGTCGCTTTTGTCTCAGAACCAACCGGGCACGTTTTACACCAAAACTTCATGGCTAAAAAAGGTACCGACTTCGAGGACGTACTTGGATTTAATCTTCTGGCAGGTGCAGACGAATGGGTTGCTCCGGTGTTTGCAGAAGTAGGCCCTGATGGAGCCGTTTGGGTGGCCGACTGGTATAGCTACATCATTCAGCATAATCCTACGCCAAAAGGTGCAGAGAATGGAAGGGGAAATGCGTATCAAACACCCTTACGGGATTTCACCCATGGTCGCCTCTATCGGATAGCATGGAAAAATGCGCCGGCTTACACACCGGTATCGTTGAGCAAGGACCGTCCTGATGAGCTGGTTGCAACACTCAGAAATTCAAATATGCTGTGGCGCAGCCATGCCCAACGCCTGTTGGTTGAACGAGGAAATAAGGATGTGGTCGGTAAGCTGGTAGAATTGGTAAAAGACAAATCTGTCGATGAAATAGGATTGAATACGGCTGCGATTCACGCTTTGTGGACATTACATGGTTTGGGTGTAACTAACGATCCGCAAGTGTTGGCGGCAGTTACGGAAGCGCTCAAACATCCGTCAAATGATGTTCGTAAAGCAGCTGTTCAGGTATTACCACGTACAGCGGCCACGGCTCAGTCGTTGCTTGCGGTCAATGCGCTTCATGATAAGGACGCACTGGTTGTGCTCAATTCTTTGCTTGCACTTTCTGAAATACCGTATACACAGCAGACTGAAAACGCTGTTTTAGCTCTTTTGGATTCATATTCGCAAGCCGATGATCGTTGGATGCCGGACGCTTTTGCCGCGGTTTTAAATGCTCAGAATGGACAACTGCTGAATAAATATCTGACCCAGCGTGTAAGCAAAGCCGGCTCTGGACAAAGCACTGCCAAAAAAGAGATGGCCATAGATCATTCAAAAATGAATCATGAGAGCAGTCCTGCTAACAAAATAACTGTGCAAGGTTCGGCAGAATTAGCTATTACCAATATCACCATTGACCCCGTGACGCCATATGTTCGTGAAAATGCCCGGGTGACCATTGAAATTACGAACCAGGGAAGTGTTGCTGTTCCCAAGGAACTTGTTCCGGTCGTTACCGTGGGGATAAGAAGCCGTTCATTGAATACGAACTACATCAGCAAGCAGCTTTCCAACGGAATTGCCCCGGGCGAAACCATCAAGTTGACGGAGGGTAATAACGGACCCTGGCGGAGTGTATTCAATTTTACTTCTGAAGAAGCGGGCAAGGTAAATGTAACGGCTATCATCGACCAGGATAATGTAGTTCCTGAGAAAGACAATAATAGAAATAACACATTAAGTAAGTCGTTCGAAGTACGTAGGCTTGACCGCCTGTCTGATTTTGCACTGGAACGTGCATCGCGAGGATATACATCCTATGCCAAAGGTGACGATGTGATTAACCTGATCAAAACGGCTCAGTCGCTGGATCCGCAAGGAAGAAATGCAATCATGAAAGGAGTGCTCAGCGTTTGGAATCCAAAGCGAAAAGAAACGGCTTCGGAAGCTGGGAAAGTTGTTCTTGCCTCAATAAGGAAGGACATTCCCGAAGACTTGACGGGCAGATTTACCTCCCTTCTTGAGTCGTATGGCGTAAAAGAGGAAGCTCCCGTTGATCCCAATATCCAGGTTGTTCAAATAAAGGCACTCCGTGAGGAAATGAAGTACAATGTGACAGAGTTCACTGCCATCGCGGGCAAAACAGTGGAAATTGTATTTGAAAATCCGGATGCGATGCAGCATAACATTGTGGTTGGAAAACCGAAATCAACGGCAATTATTGGCGCGGCAGCAGATAAAATGATTACTGCCAAAGACGGGGCTGAGAAGAATTATGTTCCGAACATCCCGCAGATTGTTGCTGCCTCACCACTCGTTAATCCCGGACAGACTTTCCGTTTACGGTTTGTTGTTCCAGACCAGCCGGGCGACTACCCTTACGTTTGTACTTTCCCCGGACACTGGCGGTTGATGACAGGTGTAATGAAGGTGGTAAAGCAGTAAATTCATAATGAAAAGCTCGCTGTTATCAAAATAGCAATCCTGGGTGTGCAATGTTGTCGCACCCAGGATTCTTTGCAATTGTAGGAATGGAAACGCTCGGACTACCCATTCGGACTTTGCTAAATAAAAATTATTGTAAATTGTAGCCCATCACTCAAGCTGCGGAACATGAAAATAGTGTTAGTTATTCGTCTGGTAATTCTGATCCTGATATGTGCAACAGAAACACTCTTTGCCCAGAGCCCACGAATCCTTATTGTAACGGCCCATCCTGACGATGAAACCGTGTTTCCGGTGACAGTTTTCAAGATCACCCACGAACTTAAGGGTTCAGCAGATCTTGCTTTGATCACTGATGCTTCCGGAGGATATAATGGGCTGGTCGCGTCAAGTTATTACGGGATGAATATGGTTGACTCGGTCGTTGGGCGTAAACACCTGCCTTTGATAAGAAAGAAGGAACTGATGAATTCGGGAGAAATTCTGGGCATCGGGAATTTCTTTTTTCTCGACCAGCTCGATGACTATTACAGTCGCAATGAGAAACCTTATCTGGAGGGCAAAAACTGGGACATCAAATATGTGGAAAAGAAACTCGATGCTATTTTGGCCAAAGGTCAATATGATTTTGTGTTGTGTTTGCTTCCGCATGAAGGTCAACACGCGCATCATAAAACGGCTTCAATTAGTGCAATACGAGCGGTACAACGTATGAAAGGTGTAAAAAGACCAATCGTTCTGGGAGCTCAGACGCGAAATAAGGATTCCCAATTTTCCTTTGCTCAATTGGAAGGATATCCCGAAACAGTGGTTAATGCAAAAGCACCTGTTTTTGAATTTGACCGAACATATAGCTTTGGAGAAGACAAAAAGCATAGTTACATGATCGTTGCAGACTGGGTAAAGGCCGCACATAAATCGCAGAGTGGAGATATGAACCAGGCAATGCACCGGGGTGACCTTGAAACATTTTACTATTTCTCTTTGAACGGAGATGATCGAATTAAGGAAGTCCGGGCGCTTTTTGACGCGTTGAAAAAATCAGGATTTTCTTCATCCAATTAGATCGACTTTTCAGTGGGTAAACACCAAAAACAACGAACTGCCAAAAGGTGTTTTTGCCAATAGAAAATTTTCCACCTTCATTACGCCGTGTAGTATTGAGTTGATCGCATCGCCAGGGTAGGTTACGTCAGAATCTGTATCGCTAACGGCTAATTTGTGTTTACGGATTCGGAATTTTTGCCACTGCCGCACAGCAAGTATAGGCAATGAAAGAGCGAAAGGCCAGTAACTGTTAAATCGGATATTTAAATCTGCGGCTTTTGCATACTTCTGAAAATCATTCAACTTAAATCGTCTAGAGCTTCCAACTGCCAGATCGTGCGTTCCTGAAAACGCCTCGAAAGCATGGATATTAATGATCAGCAACCCATTTACGGCAAGTTTTTTCCTGAAGGCTTTTAAAGCCAGAACAATTTCCTGGTCAGTCAAAAAATAAAGAGCATCATTACAGCAGATTACATCGAACTGCTCCGCGGGACGAAAAGATTCGACGTGGCGAAGATCACCAAACTCAACATCCAGACCTCGTTCCAATGAAAAATCAAGTGCATGCCGGGAATAATCGAATCCCGCCAGATTTTTAAAACCTTTTTCCTGAAGAAAGGAAAGGAGGCCTCCGGTTCCGCACGCAGCGTCTAAAAGTCGAATTCCCGCCGATGCGCTGCCGAAATGACGCATTATTTGCCGTAAAACCTTCACGTGTAAACTCCTGTACCACCAAAGTTTTTGCTCAACCTCGTACATTCGCTGATATTCCAGCCGATTGTCAATCATGATACCGAACTGTTATATTTTATAACGTATTGAGGTTGACCACTTTGAGCCATAAAGCTTTTCCCGATATATTCTCCTAAGACGCTCAAAAGCGTGCATTGTATACCCCCGATGAAGATGATGGAGGCCGTGAAAACCTGCCATCCTTTTGGATCAGGACCGAGCACCCATTGTCCAAAAAGAAAAATTAAAAGCGAAAACCCGATAAAAAAAAGGCCTATCCCGATCGGCATGAAAAGCCTGATCGGTAGGGAGGAATAGCAAAACAAAATATTGAGGAAAAGCGAGATTAGTTTACGCCAGGTATAATTAGATATTCCTTCTTCTCTTTTTTGATGTTCGACCTGCACAGTGCCTATATTTCTGGTAATCCGAAAAATGAGCCCGTCGATATAAGGATATGGCCCCTGGTACTTGATGATTTCGGTTACAACTTCTTTTTTTATTAATTTGAAGCTTGATAAATAGAGATCCTTTGGCTTGCTAAGCAAGTAGCTGGTCAGCCAATTAACGAATTGGCTCCCTAGATTTCGGTAGCGGGAATGTTCTTTTTTTGAATAATAAGTATAAACGACATCGTAGTCCCCCTGCTCTGCCGCGTGCACGAGTTTGAGGATTTCTCCCGGAGGATTTTGGAAGTCGTCATCAATCATCACGCAGAATTCGCCTTTGGACCAATTAAGTCCGCACATAACGGCATTGAACTCGCCATAATTTTTTCGTAACGATATAAAATATACGTTGTCGTATAACTGCGATAATTCCTTGCAAATTTTTTCAGATTGGTCCGTGCTCCCGTCATTGACCAGCACGATATCAAATGCAACTGCGGAAAGTGCGCTCTGCAATCGCTCCACGAGTAGCTTTATTGTTTGCGCACTATTGTAAACAGGTATGATTACCGATAATTTCATAACGTTTCGTTAAATTTATTAACCGATCTGATAATATGTGAAACCTCGTCATCGGTTAAAACAGGATTCAACGGCAAGCTAATCACCTGGTCGTGAATTTTTTCAGTTACAGGGTACACCAGTTGATTCAAATATACGAAAGCTTGTTGTTTATGGATCGGTAATGGGTAGTGGACATTCGTTTGCACCCCACATTCTTCGAGGTACTTAACGAACGATTTTCTGTCGGCATAACGCACAACAAAAAGGTGCCAGGAATCCTGGTCAACTTTGTCCGCGCAGGGTAATCTCAGGCCCGGTAATTTTATTTCAGCAAGATAACGCCTCGCGATATGTCGTCTTACCTTATTTTCAGAGTCCAGAAACGGAAGTTTTACGCTCAATATAGCAGCTTGTATTTCATCTAATCTGCTGTTGACACCTTGAAAATTGTTTTTGTAACGTTCCTTTGATCCGTAGTTTCTTAAGTATTCTATCCTTTCTGCCAAAATGCCGTCATTTGTGGTTACGGCACCGGCGTCACCCAGAGCTCCGAGATTTTTTGTCGGATAAAAACTAAATGCCGTTGCGTCGGCGATGCCGCCAACTTTTTTGTTTTTGTACAGCGCACCGTGTGCCTGAGCTGCATCGGTGATGATCTTTAGATCGTACTTTTTTGCCAGTTTTTGAATCTCTTCCATTTCACAGCTCCTTCCATAGAGATCGACAGTCAGGATCGCTTTCGTATTATCCGAGATTTTCTCCTCAATCAGGGCGGGATCGAGCAACATGGTATCATCATCCGGCTCGACTAAAACTGGTTTTAGATGAAGGTAGGTAACCGGCAGGACAGAAGCGATGTAGGTATTTGCGGGCACAATGATTTCACTTCCTTCTGGAAAGTCATAGGCTTTTAATATTAATGTGATGGCATCCAGCCCATTGGCGACACCAATACAGTGCTCTGCATCGCAGTACTTCGCAAACATCGTCTCAAAATTGGACAGTTCTTTTCCAAGAATATACCATCCGGACCTCAGAACTCTAAGCGTTACTTCTTCAATGGCAGATAAATGTGGTTTATTGATCTGATTCAGATCAAGGAAGGGAATCATACTGATATTTTCTGTTGAACGAGGTAAGGTTCATCAATATAGTCTCCCTGATCGTAATATTCGTTGGACAAAACCAGAAGGATGGCGTCGGGTGAAAAAGCATCCATAATATGCCAGTCTTTCGGTTCAAGTATCAGGCAGTAGGCGGGATCATTCAGATAAAAAAATTCTTCATCTTCACCATTATTGCTGTACACCCGACAGCTTCCGTTCAGGCATATTAATGCATTCCATGCTTTGTGATGCCGATGACCTCCTCGCTGCATTTGGGTTGTACCATAAATATAGAAGGCCCTTTTAATGGCTCCAGGGATAATTTTTTCAAAAACGGTGAGATTTCCGGCGTCTGAAGGAAATGTGTTCAACTTTACCAGTTGTGGCATAGATTATAAAATATTAGGGGTTTTTCATAGCTATCTCAATGATAGCGCTACGTTGATGCTTCAATAAGTAACCGGAAATTAATTGTTTTTTATGAAAATAACAGTAAAAGGGAGGGGCAGCATTTTATTTTCGAGATCAAGATAGTATTTTTTCTGGGAAAGCCCCACTTCTCAGAATATTATTTTGAGGCAAGTCGCTTCCGATTCAGCTTACAGCTAAAGATTCAGATGAAACCATCTTACACATCATAGCCTTCTTTTTAACTGACGTAAAGTTTCAGCTTTCACCCTGTGTGCCTGCCAATCAACAGTTAATTTTACCGCTCATCACAACGGGAAAAAAATATTAGCATAGTACCTTGCATCGCAAAGTACCTGTGTATACCTTTGTTAGGTAGAAAGTGAGAATCTTATCTATTGGCCATGAATTTAATTCATTAAAATAAACACATGAAACCTGTATGAATATCGAAAATGCCCAAGTGCAGATGCGGAAAGGAATTCTTGAGTTCTGTATCCTGCACATCATATCGCGAGGTGAAGTATATGCTTCGGATATGTTGGATGAACTTACCTCCGCCCGGATTATGGTGGTGGAAGGGACACTTTATCCTCTATTAACACGGCTCAAAAACTCGGGCTGGCTGGATTACAAATGGGTGGAATCGTCATCGGGGCCTCCAAGAAAATATTATGTATTGACAGATGAAGGGAAAATATTTCTGGATGCTATGCAGGCAACATGGTTTGAGCTGGCAGAATCGGTGCAAACGGTAATTCATCGTACGGAGGAACTTAGTAAAGCACGCATTTCAAATCCTTCCTGACCCAACTGATCATTTAGAGACATTCGATTATCACAATCATGAAAAAGACAATCAGCATAAATATAGGTGGTATCATCTTTCATATAGAGGAGGACGGGTACGAAAAACTTAAAGCCTACCTCTCTTCAATACAAAAGTATTTTTCTTCATTTGCCGACAGCAAAGAAATTCTGTCAGACATTGAAGGCCGGATAGCGGAAAGGTTTTTAAACAAACAAAAAGCAGAAAACAAGCAGGTTATCTCCATCGCAGATGTGGATGAGTTGATCGCCGCCATGGGAACAGTAGCGGATTTTGAAGCCATTGAACAGGCGGAAGATATTCTGGCCGACCCGTTAGAGGCAGCTTCATCTCCTGGTTTTGTGGCGAGCGAAGAACCGGCTTATTCTGCTTCGGAACCTAAGGTAGAGGCACCTGCGCCAGGTACGACACCCCGCAAATTGCAACGCGATTTGAAACGAAAATTATTAGGCGGCGTTGCTGCGGGACTGGCTCACTACTTTACAATTGACCCACTTTGGGTTAGAATTGCTTTTTTGATCGCCGTATTCAGCCTTCCGGCCGGATCGGGAATGTTGGATGCAGAGGACTTGTTCGGACCCATTGCAGGGTTTAGCGTCATTATTTACATAGCCATGTGGATCGCTTTCCCGGGCTCTTCTACACTAGAAGAAGATGCTAAGATCAAAAAATTCTACCGCAATCCCGATCGCAAGGTGGTTGGCGGCGTAGCAGCAGGGGTTGCTTCTTATTTCGGAGTGGATTTGGGAGTTGTTCGCTTTCTTTGGGTCTTATCGATCTTTGTGTTTGGGACAGGAGTCATTGTTTATATCGTGTTATGGATCATTGCACCTTCTGCTAACACCTTAACGGAAAAAATGGAAATGCAGGGGGAGCCCATTACGCTCTCCAATATTGAATCCAACATTAAACAAAGTCTTAATCTGGATGAAAAAACTGGCGAGGAACATGTCGTAACAAAGATTTTACTTTTCCCTTTTCGTGCTATTGCTTTGGTCATTGGTGCATTGGGGAAGTTGCTTAAGAGTCTCGGCCCGGTAGTAAGAATATTGATCGGTGTGATACTGATCGGGTTCTCGGTGGCGGCGCTGATCGGAATTGTAGTAGGTGGCAGTGTGGGATTTGGATTAAGCAACGTGTTGCCGTGGGGAGACATTCCTCCCATGTTGATTATCCGTGAAGTACCGTCGACGCTTGTTTTATCAGTTCTCCTGCTTTGCGCAATTCCCTTCCTCATTGTGTTGATCCTGGGATTAACCCTGGTGGCAAATCGCCGTATAATCAGCGGAAGCGTTTGGCTGACTTTGGCGGGACTTTGGATTGTTGGAATCATCGGCTCCACGATCACAGGAGGGATCTATCAGAAGAATTTCACCAAGCGTGGAGAAGTTAAGGTAGTCGATAATTACGTGTTACCGGCAGGCACTTTGCTGCTTGATGTGGAAGACAACGACGATATGGATGAGTTTCATTGGAATTCGAGTTTGTTTCTGGAAGGTTATGTTGGGGACAGCATCCGGCTTGAAAAGGAATTTACTTCAAGGGGAAGAACTAAGGAAGATGCGCAAAAAAATGCTGCCGACATCACTTATCGCGTAGTGCAGAAAGACTCTGTTCTGATGTTTGACGAAAATCCGATATTTGTTTCAAAAGGCAAATTCCGTGATCAGGAACTTCATATGACCTTGCTGGTTCCCTACGAGCACCCTTTCGCGATGACAAGGACTTTCTACTTCGATAAATTGAGACATTGGGATTATAATTTCAAATACGATCTTAATAATGATGAAGTGAAGTGGAAAGAACTGAAGTGGGTAATGCGCAGGGATTCAGGATTGGTTTGTTTGAATATTCCGGCCAAATTCCTCCATCGAGACAAGGATGACGATCATGATTTTGACATTCATGATGACAACAGCGACATCGATCTTGGAAATCGTGGCAATTATATTAAACAGTTTACCGTAGGTGACTTCAAGAAAGTTGATATAGGGGGTGCCTACGCGATTATCATTCGCCAGGGAGCTGAGTTTAGCGTGTCTGCTGATGGAGAAGAAGATGATGTTGATGATATTAAGGTGACCGTCGAGGATGGTACCCTCCGGGTAAAGCGAACAGGAGATTTTAGCTTGTTGAACTTTGAAGACAACAAAAGAATCGGCCTTATCATCACCATGCCAACAATAGAAAGACTCGATCTGACAGGTGTGAACAAGACGCGGGTTGTCGGCTTTAAAAATCTGCCCAAGCTGGATGTAGGTATTTCAGGGGCCTCGAAGACCGAAATCGATGTAGAGACTTCACAGCTTGTCGTAGGAGTGACCGGGGCATCGAAGCTTACCTTAAAAGGAACCGCAAAAACGGCACGGGCAACCTTGTCAGGAGCCTGCAAGCTTGATGCGACCCAAATGGTGATCCAGGAGGCAGAAGTGGATGCTTCGGGGGCATCGAAAGCCACATTCGCAAGAATTCCGAACATTAAAAAGAATACTAGCGGAGTAAGTAAAATTGATGTTCTGCAGTAAGAAATGGCAGTTGATGCAACTTTCCAGTCGCGAAAATCATCCTTTACTGAAACCAGCTAAGAAACTTAAAAGAACTATGAAAAAGCCATTATTATTTAGTCTAGCATTTCTGATGATTTCCTTGATGTCACTTTCGGTCATGGCTCAGCAGACCCGTACTTTTTCAGTATCGGGATTTAATAAACTTTCTTTGGGAAGTGCATTTAAAATTGACGTCAAGCAAGGAAGCAGTTACAGCGTTACCGCCGAAGGGCGGAGCGAAGATCTGGATGATCTTGAGTCCAATGTTTCAGGAGGAGAGTTTAAGCTTCGTTACAAAGGCAACGGATGGAGCAAGAACCGCAAAACGGTCAACGTGAGTATCACAATGCCAAATCTGCAGGGTGTCGATTTTTCTGGCGCGAGCACTGTAAATGTGGGTAAATTTTCAGGTGTGAAAAACATGGAAATCGAAGTCTCGGGAGCATCGAGGGTAAACATGGAACTTGTTGCCCAGAAGGTTTCGATGGAGCTATCGGGAGCATCTTCCCTGACCCTTATTGGTAAATGCGACATTTTAAACGGGGAAGTATCAGGTGCGTCTTCTTTCAAGGGCAAAGATTTTCCGACCAGGGAAGTGAGTATTGATGCATCCGGTGCAAGCAGCGCTGCGGTCGTAGCGAGTGCAGTCATTCATGCGGAGGCGAGCGGTGCTAGCAGTGTCAGGTACTCAGGTGATGTAAAAGACATACATTCGAGTACTTCGGGAGCCAGTTCGGTGAAGCGTCAATAGAAAAAGAATATTTAAGGAGATTTGAAGGAGCCGGTATTTGCCGGCTTTTTCTTTGTACATCGGACAACAATTTCTAATAGAAATATCTTCTTTCCGAACTCAGCCCCAATACTACGGACGAAGAGTGAGTATGACGGCTTCAGTATTTCCCTTTGCTTTTTTATCATAAGATCTTAATTAAGTAGCCAAATCTAGAAGCGTTGAGTATAATTGGCTGATTAATTTCAAGTTTTTCAAATTTTGTAACCCTAAGCGCTCCATATTTTACTTAAAACTTTTGGTAGAGCTAGAAACAGAGCGCCGAATCCATGGCGGAACCAAATTTTATGTAATACCTTTACCAACTTTTCACCCCTTCTATTATTTCCTTCGTTATCGAAAATTGCTTCCGTAAGACTTGTTACGTGAAACGGGATTTTGTACCTAGAATTAAATGAGGAGATGAAAATGATTTCGATGAAGTCTGCGATGATCTTGACTGCCGTGCTTTTTTGTCATTTGTTCGTAACAACGGAGAGCAGTGGGCAGCGATCTAAATTTGGAACAAAGTATGTTACTCCGTTCGGGGTAATGAGTGTGATCGGAGGGGTTGGGGTGGCTTATTATACAGGGGAATTGAGTGATGGGGTAAATGTTAAGCACCTTGGTCTTGGGCCGTCCGTCTCGTTGGGCGCGATGTATCGCCTGACGGAAAATGTGAGTGCACGTGGTGAAGTAAGATTTTACCAGGTTTCTCAGGATCAGAAGTACGCTAAAAAATTCGAGCACAATCTTTCCTTTCGCACCCGAAATCCCGATATATCTCTGGGACTGCAGGCTGATTTATTTTCATTTAACCGCCAGGAACCGGTAAATCCGTATTTGTTTGGGGGTGTTGGTGTGACATACCTGAGTCCAAAGGCCAAACTAGATGGAAAATGGAACAGTCTTGCTCCATTGACAACGGAAGGAGTTAAGTACAATAGGATGCCCTTACTGATTACGGGAGGAATTGGTGTTTCTGCAAAAGCGACGGATCGGCTGAGCCTTGGCCTCGAACTATGTAACAATTTTTTAAGATCTGATTATCTCGACGACGTCAGCACCGTTTATCCAAATCCTGATGTATTACAAAGCGATCTTGCACGAAGATTGTCGGATCGCTCTTCCGAGATTGGACTTCCTGCACAGCAACCGGGTTGGATTCGCGGGAATGCGAAGAACAATGATATGTATTTGTTCTTCCAGGTGAGGGCAACTTATCTGATCGGAAACCGGATGCAGGCTTTGGAAAGGAGAAAAACAAAATGTCCAAAGTTCTGACGAAGTAGTCACCCGATATTTTGTAGTTCATCCGTCGATTCATTTCTTTGCAGGGTCTTATGGTTTTTTAGGATGCCAAACCACCGCTAAATATATTTCCTTCGAATGTTAACGCCCAAACACCCGCATCAGTCAGAAGTCATCATGACTGAAATGGTACTTCCCAATGATACCAACACGCTGAACAATCTGATGGGAGGGCGTTTACTGCATTGGATGGATATCTGCGCTGCTATTGCTGCTCAAAAACATTCAAACCGTATTGTGGTTACCGCGTCTGTGGATAACGTTTCTTTTACGGAACCTATCCGGCTTGGCAATATTGTCACAATGAAAGCGAAGGTAACCAGGGCATTTAATTCCTCAATGGAAGTGTTTCTGGAAGTTTGGGCAGAAGATATTCCTGCTGGCCATCGGATCAGTACCAACAGAGCCTTCTATACTTTTGTAGCAGTTGATCAGAACGGCCGACCCATTGAAGTGCCACATCTCGAACCAGAGACGGATGAAGAAAAGGAGCTCTTCGTAAGTGCCCTACGGAGGCGCCAGCTGCGTCTGGTCCTCGCAGGCCGCCTCAAACCTTCTGAGGCAACAGAATTAAAAGCACTGTTCGAAGTACAATAATCACCCCCTCTTGTCCTAAATTTTGATACTTTTGCAAGATCAAATCACTCGTTGAGGATGTGTTACGTGTGTGCCAATCACACAGGACAGTATTTTCTCAATCATCACTAAAATTCGATGGCAAAAGAAATCATTTATTCAGATAAGGCACCGGCTCCGATAGGGCCGTATAGTCAGGCGGTAAAAATCAACGGAACATTATACGTCTCGGGTCAGATAGCAGCAGAGCTGGCTAAGTCGGGGGATATTAAAGCAGAAGCAGGCGTGGTGATGCAAAACATCGGGCACATCCTTGGAGCTGCGGGTATGAGTTTTTCAAATGTGGTGAAATCGAGTATTTTTTTGAAAGATATTAACGACTTTACTTCGGTAAATGAGATATACGGAAGCTTTTTTAAAAGTGAACCACCGGCCCGTGAAACCGTACAGGTCGCACGTCTTCCAAAAGATGTAAATGTGGAGATTTCCGTGATAGCGGTAGAGTAATTATTAATTGATAATTGACGATGGACAATTGACAATGGGAACGGAGTCATTTGTGCCAAGAGTGTTTGGTGTTTAACATTGTCAACTGTCAACTGTCCATTTTCAATTATAGAAATGAATAAACCAGTTCGAGTAAGATTTGCGCCGAGTCCAACGGGACCGCTCCATGCGGGAGGTGTTCGTACGGCATTATATAACTACCTCTATGCCCGTCAGCAGGGTGGACAAATGTTGCTTCGTATTGAAGATACGGATCAAAACCGGTATGTGCCGGGCGCAGAAGCATACATTTTAGAAGCGCTTGAATGGCTTGGTATAGAGATTGACGAAGGGCCTCAGACAGGCGGACCTCATGCACCTTACCGCCAATCTGAGCGCAAACCGATTTACCGGGAATATGCAGAAAGGCTTGTGAAAGAAGGAAAAGCTTACTATGCTTTTGATACGGCCGAAGAATTAGAGGCTATGCGGAAGCGAATGGAGGAAGCTAAAGTGGCGGCTGTTCAGTACAATGCAATCACGAGGCTGGAAATGACCAACTCTCTCACACTTTCAGCGGAAGATACAAAAGCGAGAATTGACGGCGGTGAGCCGTATGTGATACGAATGAAGATCATGCCAAAAGAGGATATTCGGTTCAATGACCTCATTCGCGGCTGGGTAGTGGTGCACTCATCGCAAATCGATGATAAAGTCTTGTTGAAATCTGATGGAATGCCTACCTATCACTTGGCGAACATTGTTGATGACCATTTGATGGGAATAACGCATGTGATACGGGGTGAAGAATGGCTTCCGTCTGCTCCGCTGCATGTTTTATTGTATCGCTATCTGGGATGGGAAAGTACGATGCCGCAATTTGCTCACCTTCCTTTGTTGTTGAAGCCCGATGGAAACGGGAAGCTTTCCAAACGTGACGCTGATCTCGGTGGATTTCCAATATTCCCGCTGGAATGGACGGATCCTGTTACCGGCGATAAGGCAAAAGGGTTCAGAGAAGAGGGATATGCGGCTGACGCGACAGCCAATTTCCTGGCTTTGCTTGGATGGAATGCAGGAACCGAACAGGAGATCTTTAGCATGGATGAACTGATCAAAGCATTCAGTTTTGACCGAGTGCATAAGGCAGGTGCGCGGTTCGACATTCAGAAAGCCAACTGGTTCAATCAGCAATATATCAAGCAGCGGAGCGATGAATCGCTGGTTGCCGAGCTGATCCCGCTTTACAATTCCAGGGGGATTCAGGTTCATACTGAGCAGATACAGCAAATTGTACGCTTGCTCAAAGACCGTGTACATTTGGTAAAAGAAATCGTAGACGAATCCTTGTTTCTTTTTAATGCGCCGCAGGTTTATGATCAGGATGTGGTAGTGAAGAAATGGAACGAAGAGGCGGTGAACGCAATTTCGGGTTTCAGGGATGCTCTGGAAAGTTATCAGGGCGATTTTACTGCTGATGTCATCAAGCATTTACTGGCCGAAACGATGGAATCTTTGGGTGTTAAAATGGGTAAAATTATGCAGGCTCTTCGTCTGGCTATAACGGGGGCGGCGGCTGGTCCTGACCTGATGATAACCTTGGAGATCTTGGGTAAAAAGGATGCGATTTTGCGTCTTAATAACGCGTTAAACCGTTTACCAGCGCAAATTCGCCTGGCATAATGACAAAATAACCGTTTGCTCAAATTGAGTTGATAAGTGATAAGAGGTTCAATACTTTCGTAACAATAAATCATTTACAAAGCCATAACGCCTGATGCCGAAAGCTGACGGCCGAAAGCCGATAGCATTTACAGACATGGCTAAGAAAAAACAAAACGACTCATCGAAACCCGCGAACGAAAAGCCAAGGGTGCATAAGGATCTGGAAGGATTTGATATCAAAATCAACTCTTTTGGTGAAATCACTACCAGCTTTGATATGGATAAGATCAACGCATTTTTGAACAAAAATGTGGATGACAAAAAGCTGCGTGACCGCGAAGATATTACCGGCAGGAAATTGCCAAAAGGCAAGAAAAAAACCAGCGAAGAGGAGGAAGAGTAATCGCCCATGCCCCATGCCCTAATTCCCATGCTCTTAAACCAGAACATTTAAACCTGTAACCATAAAACACTGACTTGTAAAGATGATCTCACACGAAATTGACTACAAAATTATTGGCGACGACATCCAGATTGTAGAGATAGAACTGGATCCAAACGAAACGGTTATTGCGGAAGCCGGTGCGATGCTTTACATGGAAGAGGGCATTCAATTCCAGACCAAAATGGGGGACGGATCAGAGGCCAATCAGAGTATTATGGGTAAAATATTTCAGGCAGGCACCCGGGTATTGACGGGAGAGTCTCTTTTTATGACCCACTTTACAAACCATGGGGTAGGTAAAAGAAAAGTAGCATTTTCTGCCCCTTATCCGGGTACTGTGATGCCCATTGATCTATCAAAAATCTATGGAAATGAATTGATTGTTCAAAAGGATGGATTTCTGTGCGCTGCGTTGGGAACAAGTATGAAAATACATTTCAACCAGCGTTTTGGCTCCGGTCTTTTTGGAGGAGAAGGTTTTATCCTGCAAAAGCTTAAAGGAGACGGAATGGCATTTGTCCATGCTGGCGGAGTCGTGATAGAACGTCAGTTAAACAATGAAACGCTCCGTGTAGATACGGGTTGCGTCGTTGCTTTTGAGCAGTCGCTCAGTTTCGACATACAGCGTTCGGGTGGTCTTAAATCTATGGTTTTCGGGGGCGAAGGTATGTTCCTGGCTACACTCCGTGGTACCGGACGTGTTTGGATCCAGTCGATGCCGATCTCCAAATTGATCCAGAGGTTGTCTGTCGGAGGACCAAACGCAAGAAAAGAGGGTGGCTCTATCATCGGAGGTCTGGGTACTTTGTTCGAGGATTAGAAATTGAAGGTGTAAGATCAGCGAGGGTGCCCTTATAGATTCAATCTGTAAGGACCCCCTCGCTATTTTTTAATAAACTGCGTTACTGCCATCTATTAGCATCTCACAGCTTCCTCGTGAATTTTCCCAGATGTACCCAATGATTGCAACACTATCCTCAGATAACAGGCAGTGCCCTCATCGCGAAATGAAGGCACTGCCTGTTTGAATGCAAATTTGTTGTTGTCAGTACCCAGTATTCTGTACCAAAGCCTTGTTCTTGTCTATTTCGCCTTGGGGGTAAGGTAATACATTGTTCTTTTCTCCAAATACCAGCGAGACGCCGGCAGGGTTTTTGACTGCCGCAAATTTTGCTGCCGCAATATTCCAACGTTTCAGATCGAAATACCGATGGCCCTCCATGGCCAGTTCGATGCGCCTTTCGTGACGTATGAATTCACGAAGCGTTTCTTTCGAGTTGTAAACTGTCTGATCTACTTTCGGCAGAGCAACGCCCGTTCTTGTACGTATCTTGTCAAGTGCATCATAGATGCTTGCATCAGGTCCCGAAACCTCATTTTTGGCTTCAGCATAAGCCAGCAGAACTTCTGCATAGCGCATGTGAACGATGTTCATGTCCGTGACAGGAATTTTGGATCTGTCAAAGGGCAGCTTCGAAAGGTCCATATACTTTCTTTGAGCAAACCCGGTTAAGATCGGGTCCGTAGTTACAAACGTGGAACCGTCAGGGTTGATGTAAGGATCACCGGGTACCAGCACGGTCATTTTTAACCTTGGATCTCTCTTTGCATACGGATTGGCTGGATCATACCCGGACGTTGGATCTGTAATTGGTTTGCCGGTGATTGTCTCATAGTCATCCACCAGATTTTTATACGGCTGATTCCCTCCGTACCAACCGATTTCGACTAACATGCCCTCGCCTCCCTGCGGGTTGTTGGGGGCAAGATACTTGGTTGAGAAAATGATTTCAGGGTTATTTTGCTGGGTCGGCTGTAAGAACAAATTGGTGTAACCACCCTGATAAATCGAAAATGTATTGGTAGCGATAATTGCGTTGGTTAGTGCTGCGGCATCAGCCCAGTTTTGCTGATAAAGTCTTACCCTGGCTTTAAGCATTTGGGCGCTTGCCTTCACCGCGTGCCCGGCGTAGGCAGTAGCAGGCAGTTTTGATATCGCGTTGTCTAGGTCTTCAATCACAAAGGCAAGTACATCAGCTTTGGGGCTCTTCGCAATTTTGGCTTCTTCGGCAGTTTTTGGAGCGGTCTTGTAAAGAATGACATCGCCGAAATACTGTACCAGCTCAAAATAAAACAAAGCCCGCAGGAAGCGAGCTTCTGCGATGTAAACATCCTTTGCCGCTTGGGGTACCGCTGTCACACTGCCCACATTTTCCAGAAAATAATTTGCAGAGGCAATACCTGCATAAGGCTCGTTATATAAGGCACCAGGTACATTAGATGCGTTAATAATCCCAATACTAGGATTCTGAAAGCCTATTTGGTTGTGCCTGTCGTAAGAATTATCCGAATAGCCGTCAAGCTGGCTCCTTCGGTATCCGAAGACGACACTCTGCAGTCTACGGTAAACACCCACCAAAGCCATGTCTACGTCTGCCTGGGTTTTCCAGAAAGTGGCGCCTGATATGGCGTTCAAGGGATTTTTGTCCAAATAACTCTCATCGCAGGAACTGGTACCACCAAGGACCAGAGTCGCTAGCAACGCTGAAAAGATAAATTTATGTCTGAAGTTCATTTTTTTACAGTTTAAATTGGTGTGAATCAGATTCACATTTAGAACTTGATGCTCAATCCGGCAGTGTAAATACGCAACTGAGGGAACTGGGCAAACCTTGTGTTGACACCATTTGCGGCGTTTCCCGCGCTTGCACGTTCGGGATCGGCTCCTTCGTATTTGGTCCAGGTTGCAAGGTTGTCTCCCGAAACATAGATCGTTAAACCCTTAGACCTGATCTTGCTCAAGATTTTTTGATTAAAGGCATAAGAAAGATACAGGTTCTTCAAACGCAGGTAAGAGCCATTCTGTATAAAATATGTTGATGTATAGCCTGCCACACCAGCATATCCTGTCAGATAAGTAGCAGGGACGGTGTTGCTCGGATTTGTCGGAGACCAGGCATTGAGGAATCGCTTCGGAGGAGCGGATCCTTGTTGAAAGGGTTCGTAAGCCCAGCCACCAACCTGAACTTTGACTCCCTGAACTCCCTGGAAGAATGCGGTCAGATTAAAACCTTTCCATCCTGCATTTAAACTGAATGAATAATTGTAACTGGGTAACCGGCTAACCCGGATCCTATCTTCGGGTCCAACAGTACCATTTCCATCCACATCCCTGATCTTGAGATCACCTGGCTTCAAAGTACCGGAGGATGGTTGCTTTGGCGAGGCATCAATTTCTGCCTGGCTTTGGAATACGCCTATCCATTCGTAAATGAAGAAGTTATTATAAGGTTGTCCAACTTCAATGGTACCCAGGGTAGGAGCCAGCAGTTTGGTCACTTTGTTGTTGTACTTGTGAAATAGCACACTTGCTCCATAATTGAAATCACCGAAATTCTTCCTGTGACGCAGTTCAATTTCCAGACCTTTATTTTGCATTGCTCCCGCGTTGACCACAGGTGGGGTCAAGCCAACGCTGTTTGGCAAGTCAGCACGGGTTGAAAGAATATCTGAGGTATTGCGCTTGTACCAGTCGATGGTTGCGCCAAAGAGCCCTTTGAAAATATCGAGATCCAAACCAAAATCCAGCATCGCAGTTTTTTCCCATTTCAGGTCCTTTGTTACCAATCTCGTAAGCTGTGCGCCTGAAGCCAGAGTCGTATACGGGTAAGCCGTGAGACTCAATACATCCTGATAGGGGTAGATTCCATTGATGCTGGTCCCGTTTACAAGTGTATTTCCCAGTTCCTGGTTACCCAACACACCGTATGATGCTCTCAGTTTCAGATTGTCCACCCACGACAAAGAATTTCGGATAAATCCCTCTTCGGATAATCTCCAGCCAGCCGACCCTCCTCCAAATGTACCAAAACGATAGTCGGAGCCAAATCGTGAACTACCATCATGGCGAATATTGCCTTCCACGAAATATTTACCTTTGTAGTCATAAGTGATGCGTCCAAACGTTGATCGCAATGCCCATTCAGAAGCCGAACCGCCCGTTACCTGATTGGTTGCCCCGCTACCATCCAATACCATAAGCGTTGTATTTGGGAAGTCATACCGCTGACCTATGAGGTTTTCCGTTAGATTGTTTTGCTGCTCGAACCCAGCCAAAAGTCCCAGGTTGTGATTCTGCCCAAACTGTCTGGTATAATTCAATGTACTAAAAAAAGTTTTTGTGACTATTCTTCTTTCTTCTTGCCGAAGTCCGGAGAATGTAGGATTTCCGTTTGCAACCTGCACGTATGCACCTGTGGCGTCGGGCTGGTAGGCAAATGAAGGAGACGCAAACTGTCTGTTTTTAAGCTGATCATTAAAAAAAGTCAGCCCAGCTTTGTTCATCCATTTCAAACCTTTCATTATTTCGATCTCGGCAAATGCCTGTGCGTTGATGTTGTATGTTTTAGTAAACTGACCTCCCGTAGCGTACACTTCTTCTACACTTCGGTTACCCGCTCCGTTCCCTACAAAATCTCTGTTGGTTGCTCTTCCGCTGCCGTCCGGCAGAAAAGGCATGAAGGTTGGCGCCGAAGCATAGGCCAATAGCAAAAGATCATCATTCACCAGCCAGGGGGCCTTGGCATCCTGGAACGACAAATTCATGTTTGTTCCTATCCGGACCTTTTTGTGTACTTGCGAAGACAAATCGAGCAGGCCATTGTAACGCTTGTATATGTAACCTTTTGTAATACTATTCTGATCCAGGTAATTGAATGAAACGTTGTACAAAGTCTTCTCGTTACCTCCGTTAAAACCAAGGTGATGGTTTTTAATGGGGCCTTTACCCAATACGTAGTCCACCCAGTTAAAGTTAGGATACTGGGAGCTGTTTGGATTATTCTTGTACAAGTCGATCTGAGCCTGGGTATAGATCGGTGTCTGTCCGCTCCTTGCTCGGGCAGAATTGTACATTTCCATATACTGAGGAGAATTTGTGATAAGGTCAGGTTTCCTCGTCGCCTGGCTGAGTCCGTAACTTCCGGTGTATTCGATTTCGGACGAGCCGGCTTTTCCTTTTTTTGTAGTGACCAAAATAACGCCGTTAGCGGCACGTGCACCATAGATCGACGCGGAAGAAGCATCCTTCAAAACGGTAACGCTTTCGATATCTTGCGGAGAAAGGTTCTTTATCGTGGCGATGATTCCATCCACAAGAATCAGAGGGCCATTTGATGCACCAAAAGAACCAAACCCTCTCAACTGGTAAGAGGCATCATCACGACCTGGTTCACCTGTTGACTGAGTCACATCCAAACCGGACACTCTACCCTGCAAAAGGTTCTGAACGTTCGGCACAGGGCGTTCAGTCAGTTCCTTGCCCGATACCGTTGTTACCGAGCCAGTCAAATTCGCTTTTGTTCGGGTTCCATATCCTACCACTACCACCTCAGACAACGCAGATGCTTCAGAGACCAAACTAATATCGATTGTTGATTTGGAACCCACGAGCACTTCCTGCTTGATATAACCAATGTAACTAAAAACCAGTGTAGCGTCATTTGGTGCCTCAATATTATATTTGCCGTCACCGTCAGTAATAGTTCCGGTCGTTGTTCCCCTTAATTGAACACTCGCTCCTGGTAAGGGTGCCCCTCCGTTATCCAACACGGTTCCTGAAACTCTACGACCCTGCGCCAGCAACATCTGACTGGACATAATCAAGACCGTTATCATCAAAAGAAACGATTTGGGCACAGAACGTTTGAAATACACCGTTCTAATAAGCTGCCCTCCCTGCTGAGCAAAGAGACTTCTGACAAGAAGCCAGTCTCGATTTGCCCTCATCCTCAATTCGAAAAATTGTGCCATGAATTTGTAAAAGTTAGTTGAGTGTTATTAGTGGGAAATGTTAAAGCGGTTTACCGCTTTCGGTAGGAGGTGTTTCTTTCTTGTCGGTATGGTGAATTTCGACCTTTCTCATGTTCTGTGTTTGTTTGCAAAACCTCAGTCGTGTGCAATAAAGTGGTAAGCTTTTCTCTGATATTTTAGAATTTGCGATGCTTTATTACCATTGCAGACTTCCAAAGAGTCAAAATCCCCTATTGCAGCCTTGTTATTTAGCAAACATGATATCATGAAATCCAGAAGTAACCTGGGAAATTGTCTGAGCGAATGTACTTGTTAGCAACTACCCAAATATCAGGTCTTTATGGAAAATAAATGCAGGCTTTACTGATATACACAAAGCTGTCTTGAATGTTCATTGTATTTGAACAGACCATTTATACAAATAAATAGCGCATTAGTTCAATAAGTTGATTTTAGATTGATATTTTATAGTACTATGTTTGCAAAACGAGCTGAACCTTTTATTATGAAAGCGAACTATACGATACTGTCGGATTTTGCCCGTTCTCAAAAGTCTTTCGTTGTCAAAAAAATTGCACGCCCATATTTCTCAACCGACTTTCATTTCCATGAGGAGTGTCAGCTGGTCTATATTCTTTCAGGTTCGGGGATTCGAATCATCGGGCATTCAATAGAGCGTTTTGAGAAAGGTGACCTGACGTTTGTGGGCTCAAATGTCCCACACGTCTGGTATAGCGACTCCGCTTCGGAGCAGATTTATGACGAAGCGGAATCATTGACACTTTATATTAATTCCGTGGCCGTTTGCGAGCAACTGGCCATCTTAATTGACACCAAAGAAATTCATCAGTTCTTTAAAGAAGCAGAGCGTGGTATCAAAATTCAGGGCGAAAAGAATATGGTGATAAGTGGAATTTTGATAGCGATGCTCGAACAGAGAAATATCACCCTGCTTAGTTCCTTTCTCCGCGTTTTGGATATACTCAGAGACCCGACGGATTCTACCTGGCTAAATGCGCCTGATCCTATTTCGTTATATTCGGCCCAGCCACCGGGGCGTATTCCCAAACTCATGGATTTTATCCATCAAAACTTCAAGGAACAGATTACGTTGCAAAATGCTGCGTCGGTCTCCGGATTACAACTTCATGCGTTCTGCCGCTTCTTCAAATCGCTTACCAATCGCACCTTTTCGGAATTCCTGAATGACGTGAGGATTGGCTTTGCATGCAAACTTCTTCAACAGTCGGAGCTGTCGGTTACACAGGTAGCGCTTGAATGCGGCTATGTCAATATATCCTACTTTAACAGGTGTTTCAAAAGAATTAACAAAATGACTCCCAAGGAGTACCGCAATTCATTGACGAATAAGAATCAGGAACAAAACTGGGGACTTGGCAGAAGTTGAGCTCTCCATCATGGCGACTTGACAAAGTTGGTAAATAGGAGTAGAGCCGTGCGGCAACGGCGAAATGCCAGATGGGTGCATGGGGTTTCATCAACCACCGTCCCTGCTCTGACAGGTGTTACGGTAGCTGGCATTGCCTTTCTGAGGTCTAAAATCACACGCTGAAAGAAAAATAGTTTGGGGCAATCCGGTTAGCGGAACCATACGCGCTGTGTGCTGGTTCCGTTAGCCGTTTTGATTTTCAGAATATAAACCCCTGAGGAGACAGAATATGCGGGCCTGACCAGCGTGAGGCCAATCACCTGATTATCGTCTGTTACAAGGGTATGTTCGCGCCCCGACAAATCAAAAAGTGAGCACGTGAAATCTTCCCCTGGTGAGTCTCTTCGCAGAAAGAAATATTGATCCGGCGTTGGGTTTGGGAAAACAACAAAGCCCGGTGGTGCATTTTCCCTGAAAATGACCAGCCCACCTGAGTATCTGACCGTGCCATCCATGTATTCCATACGAATACGATAGTATACCGAAGCTGTTCCTGCATCCGTATCCAGATAGGCATATACACCGGAGTTCAGTTGGTTATCTGAAGCTGAAAATTGTTTTAAATCAACAAAAGAATGATAATCCTGACTTTTCTGAAGCGTGATCTGTTTGACCCCTGGATTAGCTGTCATCATCCATGAAAGTTCAATCTTGTCGCCGGTTTGCCTTGTAGATAATTTCCTGATATAGCCGACACTGGTATATTTTCTATCGATTTCAAAAGGTTCCGATATGGTTCCCGCAAGAATAGGCTTGGTGGCTACAATTCTTATTCTATATACTCCATTCAAAACGCCGGATGGTATATCTATTTTTAGCGGACTGCTGTTCCCGGTTCCTGCGATAACTACAAACGTACCATTTTCACTTAATAGCTCTGCGCGAAAGGGTTGGGGGCTTGTGTCGCTGGCAATAAAGGGAAGCGTGAAGGATGATCCCGGGTAAACAGTGGCGGGAACCATTCCGGTATGTAGGTAAAATCTAGGCTGTATGGGAGCTACGGCTTTGAAAAAAGTGTCGGGGAGGCTGCGATTCCAGGCACGCGCACTGAGGGTCAATCCTTGAGTACCGCCGGCAATATTTTCAAAATGTCCATGATCCGGACGCGGGACCTGGATGGAATCGGTGTCGGGGCCCAGCCAGGTGTTGAAACCCTTCAAGGTTCCGAGGGCGGTCTGCGCCTGGATCACCGGCGGATAGGGTTTGTTTTCGTTCCTGGTCACGGTGGATAGCCCAATAACCCAGGGTACATTAAATCCAAAGTCCTCCCGTACGCGCTGTATGAGGTATTGAATATTATTGAAATAGCTCGCCTGGTCAATTCTGACATGATACGCGTCGTTCTCGCCATGGGACCAGAGCACGGCGCGAATGCCCAGTGATGAATTGAAGTAACGCAGTGTATTGGGGATATTGCTGTAAGGTTGGCGGAAGGGCCAGTTTTTGCCAACATAGTTGTTGAAGGTGTCTTTACCGGAGGCCGACTCGCGGTAATTGATCGAACTGGCTGCCGCCCAACCTGCGTTGAGAAATAATACCGGTGTCCCGAACCTCTTGTAAAGCATATCCCCGAATTCTCCCCAAAGCCAGGAAGTCTCACCAGCAGGATAAGCGAAATTCTTGCTGGTAAACTGGCTGTATGTTGGTGAACGCATTGGTTCATCATAGGCTACGGTAATATTTTCGTTGTTGAGATATTTATTAACTGTGTCAAACGAAACCACATTTGCCGAAGCACTCACCGCTCCGAGGTCCTGCACACCCATGGCATTGGAATTGCCTGCAACCAGGAAGATTTCCCCGATGCCGACCTTATTTATTGAAGTCGTGTCTTGTTGCCCATCAGATCTCGTTGCCGTTACAGCAAGGTGATACCAGCCTGTTTTGGCTCTGATCTCGGCATGGAAAAACCCACGGGTAACCTGGCTTTCGGGCACACTCCAAAGTATAGGCTTTGACGAAGTTCCTGATCCCGCCTCCAGTTTTATATCGATTTTCTTATAAGGATAATATGTATGTCCGGTGATGGATATCGACGCCGAGTCCTTCAGGCTGCGCTGCATCACCTGGTTGTTGACGGGACTGGTGACGAAAATCTGGGCGTGTGAAGTATGGGAAATGGAAAATAACGACAACACAGCAGAAAGCATCTGCAAGAATCTGCATCCCGAAAATTTTACGCGAAAGCCTGACATGTGTGTTACAATCACTATTTCAACCTTACTGATTAGTCAAATATAAATTAGTGCTTTCCACGATTTTGTGGAAGTGTCGAATCTGTTACTGTGCGTATCTTCGCAACGAGTCTTCAAATCTCAACATCCTCAAGAACGTAAAATGCTTTTTCCTAAGCTCAATTTAGGAAGGATTTGTTCTTGGAGCAAGATTTGAATCTTTGTCCGAGACTGAAAAATGTCGATTGCCTTTGATTAGCCTGAAAAGTTTTGCTTACGGAGTGTCTTCACATCTGGCAAATTTACAGACAAGTGCGAAGGGTGTTCGAAAGCATCAGCCATGTCGGACCAGATCTGTCGAAGGAAAATATAATTGAGGGAGTCACTGTGCACAATGTATCAGGAATTGGCTCCCGGTTATGTTGTGAACACTGTCTGCGATATCAATATAAAGCTGCGTTGGCTATGCAGTGGTTTACAGGTTAGGTAGGTCACTCATCGAAGTCGCAGTCAGCGCATTTTTTGTATGAAAAAGGCCGCTCCGGATTTCCAAGAGCGGCCTTTTGCGAATTTATTATCTGACTATTAATACCCTGGATTCTGAGTTTTCAGCCCTGGGTTGTTCAACATTTCCTGTACACCCAGTGGGAATAGCAAATGTTTGGCTTTTAACGTTGCACCTGTGCTGATGTTCAGGTTCACGTGACCCTCGAAGTTATCGAATCCTTTGGTTGTTTCATTGAACACCTTGCGCAGGCGAACCATGTCAAACCAGGTGATACCTTCGTAGGCAAATTCATACCAGCGCTCTCTCCATACAGCCTCACGGAAGGTTGCAGCTGAAAACGTACCTAGAGCAGGCGTGGTAAGTTTGGCGCGGTCACGAATCTTCTTGTAAGAATCGTAAGCTTCCTGATTAGGACCACCTACTTCGTTTTGCGCTTCTGCATAAATTAGCAGTACTTCTGCATAACGAATTCCGTTCACGTTCAGGTTATTCAGTTTGGTCGGAGTAATACCTGGCCCGCCCAGTGCAGCAATGTTAAAGTATTTGAAAACATAAGGAGCTCCCAATTCAAACTTGGCACCAGTACCATTTTCATAGTAAGAGGTGTAAAACCAGCCTTCCTGATCTTTCGTACGCAAATCACCCGCTTCATACGAATTGTAGAACGAAAGCGTTGGGACAGTGCTTCCTGTTCCCCCAGGACCTGAAAAGGTTACCGCTTTGAAGTTTGGGAAGTAATCATTCAATGGAAAACCGCCAACACCTGTCGCAGAAGCATTATATTGAATCTGGAATAAGTGTTCAAGCCTGTTTTCAAGGTTTTCCTGATGGAGTTCCTTGTATGTCGGGAAAAGACCTACCACAGTTGGATTTGCTTTGGCGTATGTGATTACTTCCAACGCCTTATCAGCTGCAAGTTTATAATAGGCAGCTCCTTTACTTAGCGGGAATCCAGCCATGGTCAGATACACTTTAGAGAGCAAAGCTTTTACAGCCATTTGGCTCACACGGCCACTTACATCGGTCAGAGGTAGGCCCGCCGCTTCGGCTTTCTGCAAATCAGCGACGATCAACTTGTATACTTCCTCTTGTGGAGCACGGGTGGCATAAAAATCTTCAGAGGTAGCCGTCTGTGGTTTCGTAACCAAAGGCACATCGCCCCAAAGTCTTACTGCATAAAAATATCCCCAGGCACGTAAAAAGGAAGCTTCGCCGATAAGTTTTGTCTTCTGTGCTTCGGTTGCAGGCGCCTTGAACTCGATGGTTGGGATTTTCTCCAACGCCAGATTCGCGTTGCCTATCAACCGGTAGACACCGTTCCACCAGTTTACAATATGGCCAGTGTTACCATCGTAAGTAAGTGAATAAAGGTTGTTCAAATCCGAATTCTGACCCGTTTGTGTCGAAGCAGTTCCAGTTACGGCTTCCAGCATCTGCCAGTTGGCAGAGAAGATCCCTGCTCCATCTCCATAAAAGCGCAAATTCGAATATGTTGCGGCTACGGCAGCTTCGGCGTGGTCGGGAATGGTGTAAAAACTCTCAGGTGTAAGATTCACCGGATCTTTTTCATCCAGAAAGTCCGAGCAACTCGTTGGGCCAAGCAATATCGCACCGCAAAGCATGACCTTTCCTATATTTTTCAAATGATATAACTTCATATTAAATGTCTGTTTATGTAACTATGTTAACCTGTTCATTAAAACGCGATCTGCAAACCAGCCAGGTAAGTAGTTGGTTTAGGATAGCCATGCCAGATCATACCTTGGGAGAACACGTTGTCTCCGTCTCCACCACGAATAGGTGTCATTTCTGGATCTCCAAAAGGATAAGGGGTTAACAAAAAGAAGTTCTGAGCTGAAACATATAGTCTCAATTTGCTCATCTTCATCTTGCTTACCAGTTCTGATGGGAAATTGTATCCCAGCAACAGGTTTCTACCACGAAGGAAGGAGCCGTCGAAAATCCAGTGTGTATCCACGTTGGTTACATAACCCGCTTTGGTATCACGGAGTTGGGCAATCGGTGTATTCTGATTAGTAGGCGTCCAAGCGTTCAAGACGGTAGTGTAGCTGTTGGCCAAAGAAACACGGTCCTCACTGGCGTGCAGGTTCATATCCATTACGTCATTTCCATAAGAGAACTGCAGGTCAAGCGTCAGGTCGAAATTGCCATAACGTATCGTGTTGGCGAGTGTTCCCCAGCCTTTAGGGCTACCGTTTCCGATGATGCTACGGTCAGCATCAGTAATGGCGTTGTCGCCATTCACATCCAAATACTTGATGTCACCAGGCAGCATTTTAAATGCACCACGATAGGTAGTGAATTTGGCCGCCTGATCTCTTTCAGCTTCGCTCCAAGTTCCAAGACGTGTAAGTCCCCAGAAAGCACCAGCTGGTTGTCCGATACGGATAACACTGGTTGGGTTGGTAATACCCGGTCCACCCACGTTGAAGATGTCCGAAGGTGTTGCAAGAGATAATACTTTGCTTCTGTTGAAGGAAATATTGAAGGTGGTGTTCCAGCTGAAATTTCCTCTTTCTATGTTAGTTGTGTTCAAAGCTAACTCCACACCTTTGTTCTCCATAGATCCCACGTTTTTACGAATTACAGCATAACCGCTGGTGCGAGGAACTGGTGCATCCAAAAGCATGTCAGTAGTTTTTCTGTAGTAGTAATCCGCTTCAAGAGAGACTCTGCCTTTCAGGATACTAATTTCAAGACCGGCATCAGTCTGTGCAGTCTTTTCCCATCTCAAGTCCGGGTTAGCAAGTCTGTTGATACCTGTTCCGCCTACTCTTGTCTCACCGTAAACCGTCGCGTAACCCGAGCTCAAAAGCGAGAGCGATGAGTACGAAGGAATTTCGGAGTTACCTGTCAAACCGAAACTGGTTCTCACTTTCAAATTAGAAATCAGCGGGTTTCCTTTCAAGAAATCTTCGTCAGAAACTTTCCAGGCAAGCGCAGCTGAAGGGAAGAATGCAAACTTGTGGTTATCTCCAAACTTAGAGGATCCATCAGCCCGGCCGGTTACAGTGAAAAGGTACTTGTCTTTCAAAGTGTAGTTCACCCGACCAAAATACGAGTTGAATGCAAAACGTGATGCGCCTGAACCAACAGCAGGAAGCGTGGCACCTGCTCCAAGGTTATTAAAGGTGAAGTAATCCGTTGAAAAGTTACGGACGCTGGCATTGCTCGACGCAATATTGGTTTCTTGCCATGAAATACCAAGCAAGGCGTTGATGGCATGGATTCCATTGAAAGTTTTGTTATAGGTCAGGTAGTTTTCAAATGACCAGAACATCTCTTTTCTGTTGTCCTTACTGGCTGTACCGGATTCGCTGATGGCCAATGTACGTGTCTGAGATTGATTCACTTCTTGTTGCACCACGTTCACACCCAAAACTGAACGCATTTCCAGGCCAGGGGCAAAGGTGATATTAGAATATAAGCTTCCAAGTGTAGTCTGAGTGTTCAGGTTATACTTACGGCCCATCAGGCGGTGTACCGAAGCGAAAGCTCCTTCCGCACCAGGATAATCCCTGTTATTGGCATAAGTTCCGTCAGGATACTTAACGGGAAGGAAGGGGAAATCTTCCACCATTTGACGTGGGACTGCATCGTTAATATCGACAAGGTTTTCTGCCTGGTTGTTATAACTCAATGTAGCACCGATTCTCATCCACTTTTTCACCTGATCATCAATGCTGAAACGGGTTGAATAGCGTTTCAGGAAGGAGGTTTTCAATAGTCCCTGATCGTCGCGGTAATTAAGCGATATGGCATAGGTTGTCTTGTTGTTACCGCCGCTTATACCAAGCTGGTGATTTTGTGACAGCTTGTTCTGAGTGGCTTCCCTGAACCAATCTGTATCATAATTTGGCGCAAATTTTTTCGTGCCGTCAGGGTTTGTTGTAACCGTGAAAATATCCGGGTGTGCGGCCTGTAACGCTGCACGACGTACTTGTGGATCGTGTGTTTTATAACTTCCCGCCGCCCATCCGGTAGGATCATAAATCGCCATGTTTTTGTACGAGAGGTCTTCCACATCCAAATACTGCTGGGCATTGAGCACCTTGGCGCGTTTTGGACCGGCAGTAGGTACACTCAGGTCAAGACCATAAGTAATCACCCCTTCTCCGGCTTTTCCTTTTTTGGTTGAAATGAGGATTACACCATTAGCACCTCTGGCACCGTAGATCGCTGTCGAAGATGCATCCTTCAACACTTCCACCGAGACTATATCATTAGGATTGATATAATCTATCGCCTGGCTTTGCTGATTTTGGTTTCCTTGCGGAAGCATTACTCCATCCACCACATACAATGGGTTGTTTGATGCGTTGATCGAACTAAAACCACGGATACGAACGTTACCACGACCACCTGGACGTCCTGAGTTCACGTTCACCTGTACGCCGGAAATTTTTCCTTGCAATGCTTGGTTCAGAGACGGAGCAGGACGTTCTTTCAATTGGTCCTCCTTAACGGAACCCACAGAACCTGTCAAATCGGATTTCTTGGCTGTACCATAACCGATAACAACCACTTCGCTTAATGCTTTTGTGTCGGATTCAATTGCTACATCCAAAGATGAGCGATTGCCAACTTCAACTTCCTGGCTAACATAACCTACAAAACTGAATACAAGCACGGAAGAATTGCCTGCCACATCCAGCGAATAGTCTCCTTTTGCATCAGTTGTTGTACCTACGCTGGTACCTTTCACTACCACGTTCACACCGGGAAGGCCTTCCTTGTTCGCTTTGTCGGTAACTTTTCCCTTGATTGTTCTGTCGGCTACCAGCATGCGGGAGCCCTTTACTTTTAACGCCCCACTGTTGGCGTTCACGGTGATGCTGCATAGTAATACAAGCAGCAGGGACATAAACTTGTTTAGTGCGTTCCTGGACCGGAACACACTGGTTAGAGTAATGTTTGTTTTCATGTAAAATGATTTAGGTAAAGTAGTTGTTTCCGCTTTGATTACGGACTTGTATTTGGGCACTCTGAGGTTAGGAAATTTCTTTCTTCATAGAAATAGTTTAAGGTTAATAAATTGTTAAATTAATAAAGCCACATTTAAAATAAGTATAACACAACTTTATTTGTTACACGCTTATATTTTTTATGAAAATTGTTAAGCATGTCGCTGGAATTTTTGGCGTTAGGTTGGCCGCAGTGAATGGTATTCGTAACGATCTTGGATGAAGTGATGGCAATATTAGAACAAATTACATTAATATTTAAATGCAACTTTAAAAAAAAACTTAAGAACTTCATGCAAACGTTTGCAATAATGTTTAAAAAAGTACACTATTGGTTACATATATTAGATGAAGAGAATTTTTTGAATAGCATGCAAAATTAATGATACCGAACTTTGGGGTCATCATGACGAATTGTCTGCTGGCGGTTCAGATAGTGGAGTGTTAGAAGGCAATCTTTAGCCAGACGATATTTGTTCGTAGCGTGTATATTGTCAAATATCTATGTCGGAAATGTTGATCTATACCGTGTTTATGCCTATTTTCCGTCAATCAAAAACCACAAACAAAAGGGAGACATTCTCTCGAAAGCTCCCTTTTGTTATCTAAATGTTACGTGTCGATTACTCCAGAACCACAGTTTGTCCGGTTCTGACTGATTCGTCACACGCAAAGGCGATCTGAAGGCTTGTCACAGCATCCTGCATATGGTCCGTAAGGTCAATGTTTTCCTGAATGGCTTTGAGGAAATAACGTTGTTCGCGATTGCATAGCTCCTGATGGTCGGGTTCATCAGTGAGATTTATCCAGGTGTCCTCGTTGGCAAACTCATCTTGGTCATTCAACTCCGCATGGTGTATGCGTATAGACTCTGTCTTCGTGTGGGCTTCTATTGAAGAGGATTTACCCGCTCCGCCGGCATCTTTCGCAACGATAGAAACTGATCCCTTCGGTCCAATCACATCCTTTACAAAAAAGGCAGTCTCACTGATCATCGGGCCCCAGCCCGCTTCATACCAGCCAACTGACCCGTCCTCGAACCAGATCTGTAATTGGCCGTAATTGTAGTTGCCGGCCGGAATTTCCTCAGTTAGCCTGGCGCCAATTGCGTTTACACGTAAGGGTTTGGAGCGTGTCATCTGGCACATCACATCAATGTAATGCACCCCGCAGTCAACAATAGGGCTAAGGCTGTTCATCAAATTTTTGTGCACACCCCACATGTAACCATGGCTTTGCTGGTTGAGGTTCATACGCATGACAAGCGGTTTTCCCAGGTTTTGAGCCTCTAGCACAAAGCGTTCCCAAGACGGATGATGGCGCAGGATGTATCCGATAACCACCTTTTTGCCAGCCCTATTAGCTGCCGCAACCACATTTTTCGCACCTTCAACCGTTGCGGCAAGTGGTTTTTCAATGAATACGTGTGCACCATATTCAAGTGCTTTTATTGCAAATTCTTCATGCGTATCAGGATATGTCGAAATGCAGACAGCATCCGGAGCGGTTTCCTTTAGCGCAGCGTCGTAATCGGAATATAGGGAATAACCTCCCCCAAGCTTTTCATTTAATACTTCCTTGCTTTTTCCGGTTGATACAATACCGCAAATTTCGAACCCGTCGATCAATTTGTACGCCATTGCATGGGATGCACCCATATTACCACACCCTACAACCAATACACGGATTGGATTTCCATTTTGAGAAGATGACATAAAGATTAATTAATGTTTTATGATTATGGGTTTCTGGCATCCTACATCTGCATTTGCCATTTATTTTGTTCAAAAATATAGATTAAAATCTGTATTAAAATACTCAGAGCGCTTTTACCAACTCGCGCGCCCGGTCGCGGGTATTTGCCGATTTCAGTTAGCCTCCTAGTGATACGATGTTACGGTTTCATAAGGCTATTCAATTTTTACGGCTAACTGACCGACTAAGAAATAATTACGATATCAATGAAAATAATTTTTTGAAATTAGAATTAAAGCTTGCATCTATGTAAAAAACTTACCCTCATCTAACAAAATGAAACCTTTTCGACTCACCCACAGGATTTCTGTGAAGGCGTTTAGCTTCGCTCTTTTTTTCGTTTTATCTCTCTCATCCTTTTATTCTCGCGCCCAGGAAGATTATAAACCCAAGCTAGGCTTTATCGACCGCGCAGCTCTGGACATGACTGCTTATCCTGAAGACAGCACTGCGGATGCAGTTTTTCTTTATGATTTTGCAGAAGTGAAATTCCACTATGATGAACGAAAGGGAATCGCGATGACTATGAAATGCTGGGTAAGAATTAAGATTCTCAAAGAGTCCGCGCTTGACAGGGCCTCAGTTAGCTTGCGGTACATCGATCAGAATACTTATGAAAAGAGCGAAGAGATTGATGAGATCAGTGGCTACGTTTATAACCTGGTAGATAACCGGATTGTGACAAGTGAGTTAGATAAGAAATCGATAACAAGGGAGAAGTTGTCTGAAACCTACGGAGTGAAAAAGATCAATTTGCCAAATGTGAAGAAAGGCTCGGTCATCGAATACACGTATACGAGAACGTCTCCCCTGAGCGTTCGCAATGCTCCCGATACATGGAGTTTTCAGAATTCCATTCCCGTGAAATGGAGTGAATACAAGATGGTCATCCCATATATTCTCCAATATAAAATCACAATGGGAGGCTACCTGGCCTTGAGTGTGAATGAACGCGAACAAGTCAACGTACGTATGGGACATTCAAAGCTGGACGGTGGCGGTACCAGTTACAGGTTTATTCTCAAAGACGCCCCAGCGTTCAACAAGGAGCCCTTTATTACCACGGCCTCGGACTATATCTCCAAAATTTCTTTTGAGCTTGAAAGCGTCTCTGTACCGGGTGAGCTGGTGAAAAACTATTCTCATACCTGGGAGCAAGTGGACGAGACCTATAACGAGGCAACCTGGTTTGGTGTGGAGGCAAGAAAAAATATTTTTAGTAAGGAATGGAAAGAGGGATTTCTCAAACAGACGAAAGATTCGACTGAGAAAATGAAGCTTGGATACGAATTTATCCAAAAAACCATGAAGTGGGATGAAACAGCAGGACTTGGGTCCCGCGATGGCATTAAGAAGGCTTACGAAAATAAGAAGGGGAATGCAACGGAAATTAATCTGTTGCTTACCAATCTGCTCAGAGAATTGGACCTGGTCTGCGACCCGGTAGTGCTAAGCACACGCACAAATGGTCGCGTTTTTGAGCATATACCCTCCTTTGAAGCGTTTAACTATGCGATCTGCCGGGTGAAAATTGGGAATACCGAATATCTCCTGGATGCATCGCAGGCCTTTGCCAAACCGGGGATGCTTCCGGAACATGCCTTAAATGGAATGGGCAGAGTAATTCCCAGAAAGGGAAAGGGCTACTTTATTGAATTGAAGCCCAAAGAATCGAAAACCACTCTTGAAATGGTGGAGGCGGATATCGTTCCTGATGAAGGAACGGTAAAGGGAACGTATGGTTCTTCGTTAGGCGGGTACGACGCACTGGGTTGGCGGGAGGAATATGCCGCTGAACCTGAACAAACTTACCTTGACGCCCTCAAAAAGGAATTTCCAGAATGGAAAATCGATAAAGTTGCGGTTTCCAATAAAACGGAAAACCTGAACGGTGTTGTTAATGTGAAATGTGCTTTCGAGTTGGAAGATGAAAACGCTTCTCCAGGGGTTTTCTATTTCAATCCAATGATGGCCGGGCGGATGAAGGAAAATCCACTAAAAGCACCGGAGAGGCTATACCCGCTTGATCTTGCAACCGGCATTTCGTCGTCTTTTATTGGCAACTACCGTTTACCCGAGGGCTATTTTTTAGAGGAGGCCCCTAAGGCTGAAGTGATAACGCTTCCGGAAAAAGCGGGTAGGTTTTTATTTCAGGTAAAACAATTGGGTAACGTCATTCAGGTCAACAGCTCAATGGTTGTAAGTAAACTAACCTTCATTCCTGACGAGTACGGAGCTCTGAGAGAGTTTTTCGAGAGAGTGGTTCAAAAACATGCCCAACCGATTGTAATTAAGAAAAAGACGAACTGACAAATGAAAATTTCCTGCTTTTGGGTTAGATTTTTGCTAACCACCGTCCTCCTAACCAATACTTTCGCGGGGTTTGCTCAAAGTGATTTTAATGTCAATAAACTGAGTCCGGAATTGCTTACCGGAGCGGATGCGATCCTAAGATTGGATGAAACTACCTTTGAAATAAAATCAAAAGCGGAAGCGGTGCTCACGCGACGCTACGTGGTTACGATACTAAATGAAAGTGGAGAAGATGACTATAGTCAACCTGTGGTTGGCTACGACAAGTTTACCAAAATTGCTGACATCAGCGGGAACATATTTGATGGTGAAGGAAAGCTGTTGAAAAAACTGAGGAATCTCGATATCAAAGATTATGGTAACGCAGTCTCTGGAGATGAGATTTCTGACAATCGATATAGGATGGCCGACTTCGGTAAGAAGAGTTATCCATATCCTTACACGATCGAATTCAGTTATCAGACAAAGGAGAGGAATATGATGTTTTATCCGAAATGGATGCCGACCTCTGAACCAAAAACGGCTGTTGAGAAATCAGTGTACAAAATAAAGGCACCTGCAGGATTCAAATTCCGGTATAAAGAATACAATGGTGTTGCCGCAGCACAAAAGACAACCGAAACGGACGGCTCTGACCTTTACACCTGGACTCTGGAAAATTCTCCTGTAGGGAAACCCGATATTTATCCGTTGTATTCAGGTGACTTCAGGCCGATCGTCCTGGCTGCCCCGTTTGATTTTGAGATTCAGGATTACCAGGGGAATTTTAACAGTTGGGAAGATTTAAGCAAATTTTACTACACCCTTAATGCAAACCGGGATGTGCTCCCGCCTGCCACCGTTTTAGAAATTAAGGAGTTGGTTAAAAACGCAAAAACGGAGCGAGAAAAGGTGTCGATAATATATAAATGGATGCAGGCAAGGTCGCGATATGTGAGCATCCAGTTGGGAATCGGTGGTTGGCAAACGATAGATGCGCTTACTGTGGCCAAAAAAGGGTATGGAGATTGCAAGGCACTGACCAATTTTACCTTGGCTGCGTTGCGACAGGCAGGAATTACTTGCTACGCAGCATTGATAAAAGCTGGCGAGGAAGCGAAAATGAAAGCCGATTTTCCCAGCAGCCAGTTCAATCACGTGATTGCTTGCGCGGTGATCGCAAAAGACACGATGTGGCTGGAATGTACGAGTCAGACGACCGATGCGAATTTCATGGGAACATTCACTGGTGGCAGACCAGCATTACTAGTTATGCCGCAAGGAGGAAAGCTGGTCTCTACCCCGGGATACGGCCCGCATCAGAATGTTCGGAGTAGCCGTACATTGGTGAATCTGGACGATACAGGTAACGGACTAATCGAAACCCGGAGCTCTTACACAGGTTTGCAACAAGAGTCCCGGCAACGTTTGATCTTGAGTTATTCCAAAGAAGAGCAAAAAAAATGGTTGACCAGCAATATCAATTTGCCCAGTCTCGATTTACAGCGCTTTGAGTTAACGGAGGAGAAAGGTCTGGAGCCGAGGGTTATTGAAAAATTAACAATGGATGTACGGAACTGTGCAACCAAGACGGGTACACGGTTATTTGTAAAAACGAGTCTTTTGAGCAGGCCTTTCGAGCTGCCTGCCGCAACTGAACGAACAACGGATTTCTATTTACCCGTTTCGGATTACTCCTTTACTGACTTGGATACCGTTTCATACAAAATTCCTCAGAAGTATAAATTGGAAACGACCTTGCCATCAACTCAATTCACTTCTGTTTTTGGGACTTTTGAGACTAAAACTATCTATGAAAACAATCAGCTGTTAACTTACAGGAAAGTAGTGCTGAACGGCGGGCGGTATAAAGCCAGCGAATATCAAGCCTGGATCGATTTCCTGAAAAAGATCAGGAAGGCTGATAGGGCACAGGTTGTTTTTGTAGAGAATAAGGAATAGAGACGGCTCCATTCAGAAAGCAGGCATTTCTGGTAATTAACCTATTTCACCAACTTTGACTCAGTTCAGATTGGAAATGCTCCAATCCCCGTGTTCAATATCATTCCTCTTTTTAAGTTAAAATCGGTAAAGAACTCACCAATTCTGGAAATGATCGGAATGTTGTCATTCATTACATTTGTTATTTACAACGATATTTCAACTAAACGCTGAACATATATGGACAAGGAACTTTGGCAAGGGATATTTCCAGCACTGGTAACACCCTTCACCGCTGATGACAAAATCGATCTTGATCTTTTTGGTAAAAATCTTCAAGCGCAAGTTGATGCAGGAATAACGGGCGTGATCGTTGCAGGGTCTCTGGGCGAAGCCAGTACGCTCACAACAAGCGAAAAGTACGAGCTGGTAAAATTTGCAAAGCGCGTACTTCCTGCAGGAATGCCGGTAGTATTGTGCATCGCAGAGCAATCTACTGCTGTGGCTGTGGCCATTGCAAAAGAGGCGGAAATTATTGGTGCAAACGGATTGATGGTATTGCCGCCTATGAGATATAAGGCTGATGATGATGAAACGGTAGCCTATTTTACAACCATTGCAAACAGTACTTCTTTACCGTTAATGATCTATAACAATCCGGTTGATTACAAGATCGAAGTCACACTGGAAATGTTTGACGAACTTGCGAAGATCCCGAACATTCACGCAATCAAAGAATCAACGCGCGATGTCAGCAATGTGACAAGACTGTTCAATCGCTTCGGGGACAGGTTTAAGATTTTCTGCGGTGTGGATACACTGATTATGGAAGAAGTCATGCTTGGTGCAGATGGCGTTGTAGGCGGATTGGTAGATGCCTTCCCCAAGGAAACTGTTGCGATTTTTAACCTGGTAAAAGCTGGCAGATACAAGGAAGCGCTCAGTATTTATCGCTGGTATTTGCCGTTGCTTGAACTGGATATTCATCCTAAGCTTGTTCAGAATATCAAACTTGCAGCCGCTCAGATGGGGATTGGTTCAGAATATGTAAGAGCACCCAGAATGGTTTTAAAAGGTGCAGAAAGAGAGCAGGTTCTGGCGATCATCAATACAGCGATCGAAACCCAACCGACTTTACCTGACTATCTTAACCTTACAGAGGATGTGTCTTTCTCCTGATTTTTAATTGTAACTTATTTAAATTCAGTCGGTTATGAGCTCAGTTGCGGGTGGTAATTTTCGAATTTCTAATCCGAAAATACACAAATTGTAAGAGCCTGATTATCATTTTTTCCAGTATTAATTATTGTAGCAGCACTTTGCATGCTACTAGGATGTTCATTAATAATTAGGTAATCAGAGAGATTCACATGATGAGTTCAAAACAAGAAATTGAGAATATTTTAGGAAAGGCCCAACAGGCTTTTGTCGCTATTGAAAAATTAGGGATCAGTAAAAGAGTTGCTTTAATGCGGGCGGTCGCCAGCGAAATAGAAGCGATTGGTCCTGAGTTGATTACAACTGCGCAAGAAGAATCGCACTTACCAGAAGGACGCCTTGTAGGTGAAAAGGGAAGGACTATTTTTCAATGGAGAAGTTATGCAGATGCTGTCGAGCGAGGTGAGTCGCTGGATGCAAGTATCGATACTGCGATTCCGGATCGCACCCCGCCTAAGCCCGATATTCGAAAGACAACCGTGGGACTTGGGCCAGTAACGGTATTTGGCGCCAGTAATTTTCCGTTTGCATTTTCTACCGCCGGCGGGGATACCGCGAGTGCAATTGGAGCGGGTTGCCCGGTTATTGTGAAAGTACATCCGGGCCATCCCAAAACGTCGCAGATCATGGCTGATGCAATTACCCGTGCGGTTCAGAAAAGTGATTTTCCAGAGGGTACTTTTTCACATGTTTACTGCGAGACTTATGAAGAAGCACAACTTTTGGTAAGTCATCCGATTATTAAAGCTGTTGGTTTCACCGGCTCTAACAAGGGCGGTATGGCATTGGTGGAAGTGGCGAACAAGCGGCCTGACCCGATTCCAGTTTATGCAGAAATGGGAAGTATTAACCCGGTTTTCCTGCTTCCTGAAAAAATGAAAGCGGCTGCCTCGGAGCTGGCTAAGCAATACGTTGGTTCTTTAACACTTGGTGTTGGTCAATTTTGTACCAACCCGGGCATCGCGATAGGCGTTCAAAGTCCGGAACTCGACCAGTTTATAGAAACTTTCCAGGACGAGATAGCAAAGGTAAGTCCAGCGCCAATGCTTAATGCGGGTATCGCAAAGGGATACAAAGCAAATCGTGAAAAACTTGTGGCTCAGTCCGGAGTTAATGTTTTGGCTGTCGCCTCGACAGAACCGTCTGAAGGATGTGGCGCTGCAACCGTGGCGACTGCTTTGGGAGTGGATTTTTTAATAAATGACGCGTTACAGGAAGAAGTTTTTGGCCCGTTTGCATTGATCATCAAATGTAAAGACGCGGATGAAATGCTTGCTGTGACTGAAAAATTACACGGTCAGTTGACTGCAACACTCCTGGCAACGGGAGGAGATCTTGCTGAAAACCCTGAATTGATAGCGGTGATTCAAAATAAATGTGGGAGAATCATTTTCAACAACTTCCCAACCGGCGTGGAAGTCTGCAAGTCAATGCATCATGGAGGGCCATTCCCATCGTCCAGCAATGCTCAGTACACTTCGGTAGGCCCGGATTCGATCAAGCGATTTGTGCGCCCACTGAGTTTTCAGAACTGGCCCGACGAATTTTTGCCTGAAGAATTGAAAAACAGTAACCCGCTGGGAATCTGGAGGACTGTGAATAATGAATTAACGAAATCTGCGATCGGCTAGGAAGGCCCCGCATGCAACAAAATAGAGAAGTCAATTTCCAAAAGTTGACTTCTCTAAAAGTTTAAGGATCAGCCGTAAGGTGCACATAGAAAACGACGTTGATGAAAATCGGCCTAAGGATAAATGTGGGGCCCGGTTACTTTTCATAATTCAGGAACAATTAATCATCTGACAGCTGAAAGCCCATGGCCGACAGCCGAATGCATTCAAAATGCGCAAGACTTTTTTCTGTATAGATGCCCACACTTGTGGAAATCCGGTTCGCGTTGTCGCGGGAGGCGGTCCATTGCTGAATGGTAATAGCATGATGGAAAGGCGTCTACATTTCCTGAAAGAATTTGACTGGATCAGGAAGGGGCTCATGTTCGAGCCACGTGGGCATGATATGATGAGCGGAAGCATTTTGTATCCACCCATTGATCCTGCGAATGACATTGGGGTGCTCTATATCGAAACAAGTGGTTGTTTGCCCATGTGTGGTCACGGAACTATTGGAACGGTAACCATTGCCATCGAAGAAGGGTTGGTAACTCCTAAAATTCCCGGCAAACTCCGGTTGGAAACTCCTGCGGGGCTGGTGTTGGTTGAGTACAAGCAGGAAGGGAAAAAGGTTAAATCAGTAAAATTGATCAATATCAAGTCATTCCTCGCAGCTGAAAATCTCACAGTGGAGTGTCCTGATCTTGGTACCTTGAATGTCGATGTTTCTTACGGAGGCAATTTTTACGCAATTGTCGATCCCCAGGAAAATTTCAAAGGACTTGAAAACTACACGGCCGATCAGTTGATTAGCTGGAGTCGCGTTTGCCGAAAACGAATGAATGAGCAATACACATTTGTTCATCCTGAAAATGAACATATCAATGGATTAAGTCATTTTCTGTGGGCAGGTGCAGTTTTAGATTCATCTTCTACTGCTCGAAATGCAGTTTTTTACGGTGATAAAGCCATAGACAGGTCACCATGCGGCACCGGCACCTCTGCTCGGATGGCGCAATGGCATGCAAAAGGAAAGCTCAAAAAAGGAGACCAGTTCATTCATGAAAGTATTATCGGTTCCAAATTCATTGGAACAGTTGAAGATGAAGTGACGATTGGCGATAAACCGGCAATCATCCCTGGAATCGAAGGCTGGGCAGTGGTAACAGGTTATAATACGATCTTTATTGATGATGAAGAAGACCCATATGCGTTCGGTTTTCAGGTAATTTAACGGCTTTCGGCTATCAGCCATCGGCTTTTGGCCCGGTAGCGGGTAAATTCAAATTTAGTATTCTGTACAACCAACAAGGTGAAATGCCGAAAGCTGATTGCCGACGGCCGGATAGCTAAAACCTTGAAAGGGGTTAGATCCACCGAACCATGGTGCCCATACCCAGGGGCTACTCGCCGGATGGTGAAAACGGTACAACGCGATAAGCCAACCCCGAAAGGGTTGAATCCGCCTAACCAGGGGTTTTAACCCCTGGAGGTAGGAAAAACCGAAGTCCACGATCCTGAAAGGGTTGAATAGAAAATCGACTGCGAGCCGGCCCACACAACCAGTAAGTACAATTTTCGAAATCGACATTAAAAGCTAACAGCCAAATGCTAACAGCTATCAGCTCAAAAAAATGAAAGGCAAAGTCATCGTTATAGGAGGGGGAATTATGGGCTTGGCGTCGGCTTATTATCTGTTGAAAAGCGGATGGAAAGTAACGCTGATTGATAAAGGAGATTTGTCCGATAACTGCTCTCATGGAAATGCGGGTATGATCGTACCAAGTCACTTTATACCTTTGGCAGCTCCTGGAATGATTTCGAAAGGCATTAAATGGATGTTCAACAGCCGCAGTCCTTTTTATGTAAAACCTTCACTGGATTTTTCTCTGATTTCGTGGGGATTAAAATTCATGAAGAGCGCAAACCAGGCAAGCGTAGAACGAGCAGCACCTTTTTTGCGGGATTATCATTTGCTAAGCAAACAACTTTATGAAGATCTCGCCAAAGAAGAAGGTTTCGATTTTGGTTTAGAAAAGAAAGGCATTTTAATGCTTTACAAAACCGAGAAAGCTGGTGAGGAGGAAATTCATGTCGGCAGAGACGCTCAAAAGTTAGGTCTTGATGTGAAAATGCTGACGCGGGAGGAAGTTCAAATTCTTGAACCGGGGATCAAATTGGATATTGCTGGTGCTGTTCACTATCATTGCGATGCACATTTATACCCATTTGCTTTGGTATCCCAACTTTTAAAATACATTTATGCGAATGGTGGTGAAGTTGTTCCAAATACGGAGGTCACTGGATACAATATTATGGCGGGGGAAGTGAAATCTGTTCAGACGACGGATCGAAAATTTGACGGAGATTTGGTTGTGATGACTGGCGGTTCCTGGTTGCCAAAACTGGCCAAACTTGCGGGTCTGTCTATCCCGGTTATGCCTGGCAAAGGTTATTCATTTATGGAATCAAACTCTGCACATCCGATCAAAACACCTGCATTGCTTATCGAGGCCCGGGTTGCCGTGACACCCATGAACGGACAAGTAAGGTTTGGAGGCACGATGGAATTAGCCGCAATTAATGATAAGATCAATATGAACCGCGTTGAAGGCATCGTCAGTGCCATTCCGCAATATTATCCTGAGCTTAAAGTTGACGTTCCGACAAAGGACAAAATCTGGTATGGTTTCAGACCTTGCTCACCTGACGGACTACCTTATTTAGGATATAGCAAAAGGCTAAAAAACCTGATCGTAGCGGGAGGACACGGCATGATGGGAATTAGCCTCGGTCCGGCAACTGGCAAAATGGTTGCCGAGCTGGCGGACGAGTCTCCGCTTTCTGCCGATATTAAACTTTACGATCCCGAAAGATATAATTGACCCGGTTTTGCCGGGTTTTTTGTTATTTCAATGGCCACGAAGGCACTAGGACACAAAGTTTAAAGCTAAGGGAAACATCATTTTAGTGTCTTAGCGGCTTTGTGGCAAGAATAGTTTAAAATGACCTTAACCCATGCTCATATGATACATTTCAACTTCAAAAATTGCTTTCAGGGCGTTCTTTTCCTGGTGTCTTTACTTTTGGTAAAAACTTCGCTTGCGCAAAAAGCCAAATTCAACCTTTACGAGCAGACCAGTGCAACCGCAGGGCTAGTTATTCAGTATGCACAGGATATCCGAGCGATCAATACTTTTTACTCACCCATGTTATCACAAGGCCGCGGGTTTGGTGAGCGCGCATCGGTTCAGAATTCTCCGGAACAGCGAAAGAGATTAAGTGAAGTTGCGAACGACTATCTGTCAAAGCTTACCAAACTTGATTTCGATGGTATGAGTGTTTTTGGCAAAGTAGATTATCTTTTGCTTAAAAGAAACATCAATGATGACCTGCTGACCTTATCGCAGGAAGAAAAAGAATACACGGCAATCGCTAAATACATCCCTTTCGCGGACAAAATATATACGCTGGAAAAACTACGCCGTCGCGGTGCAGTGATGGATGGGCAAAAAGTTGCTGGTGAACTGAACCAGATTTTCAAAGAAGTAAGAGCTGCATCGGAATCGGTTCAGAAATTGGAAACGATGGATATGTCCATGGCCACAACCGCCGAAGACGCAGTGAAGGGAATCGAAAGCCGCTTAAAAAGCACTTATGAATTTTATAACGGGTATGATCCCATGTTTAGCTGGTGGGTTCCAAAGCCGTATAGAATGCTAGACAGCACGTTGCTCGCCTATGCAAAAAATATAAAAGGAAAGGGGAAATTAAATACAACACAAAAAGACGATATCAGCGGCATTAAAGGCGTCCCGATTGGGAGAGAAGAGTTGATTCGGCAGCTTGAAACGGAAATGATCAGCTATTCTCCCGATGAACTGATACAGCTTGCAAACAAAGAATTTGCCTGGTGCGACAAGGAATTATTGAAAGCTTCCAACGAAATGGGCTTTGGAAACGACTGGAAAAAAGCCCAGGAAAAGGTTAAAAACAGTTATGTGGCTGCCGGAGCTCAGCCAGAACTCATCATGAAGCTTTACAACGATGCGAAAGAATTTATACTAAAAAACAACCTGATCGATTATCCTGAAATTGCTGATGAAACCTGGGGCATGCAGATGATGTCTCCCGAACGACAGTTGGTAAATCCTTTCTTTCTGGGTGGCAGGGACATTATTATTTCCTACCCCACTGGTACCATGGCACATGAGGACAAGCTCATGAGTATGAGAGGTAATAATCCATATTTTTCGCGCTCCACCGTTCACCATGAGCTCGTACCCGGGCATCATCTGCAGTATTACATGAGCAGCCGTTACAAATCCTATCGTAATGATTTTCGGACACCTTTCTGGACAGAGGGTTGGGCTTTGTATTGGGAACTGCTGCTTTACGACAAAGGATTTGCCAAAACCCCGGAGGAAAGAATTGGAATGCTTTTCTGGCGCATGCATCGTTGCGCGCGTATTATTTTCTCACTTAATTATCATCTGGGAGAATGGACGCCACAGCAATGCATTGATTTTCTGGTCGATCGGGTGGGCCATGAGAGGGCCAATGCAGAAGGTGAAGTACGCAGATCATTCGACGGAAGTTACAGCCCGCTATATCAGGTGGCGTATTTGATAGGCGGCTTACAGATATTCAGTCTAAAAAAGGAGCTGGTCGATAGTGGAAAAATGAGCTACAAACAATTTCATGAAGCAGTTATGAAAGAAAATAATATGCCGATCGAGATGGTCAGGGCGACGCTCATCAACCAACCCTTGAAGCCGGATTTCAAAACAAGTTGGAAATTTTATAGTTTCAAATAAAGTTGTAGCTTACATTGTGAAAAACCTGACTGATAAAATCCCAACCTTATATGCCACAAGAAAGTACTGTTGAAAATACCGCTGAAACAACTTCATTTAAGCCTTCCTTAGGACTCGTTGATGCAACCATGCTCGTCGCGGGAAGCATGATAGGTTCGGGGATCTTTATCGTGAGTGCCGATATTACCCGAAATACAGGAAGCGTCGGATGGTTAATGTTTGTTTGGGTGATAACAGGATTTATGACACTCACAGCCGCACTGAGCTATGGTGAATTAAGCGCCATGTTTCCCAAGGCTGGCGGGCAATATGTTTACCTGAAAGAGGCATATAATCCATTGATCAGTTTTTTATACGGATGGAGTTTTTTTACGGTTATTCAAACTGCCACGATTGCGGCGGTAGCGGTTGCATTTGCGAAATTTACTGCCTATCTGCTACCCATGTTCAGCGAGGACCTGGTCGCAATCGATCTTGGTTTTCTCCATATATCGCCCGCTCAGCTACTTTCCCTGGTGCTTATTATTCTCTTGACGTTTATTAATACACGTGGTGTGAACGGGGGTAAGATTATCCAGACAACCTTCACTTTTACAAAATTGCTGAGCCTTTTAGGGCTCATTGTCTTTGGCCTGCTTTTCATGAAAGCCGATATTTGGAATGCAAACTGGAACCCGGCTACAATGTGGGATATGCACAAGCTCAACATCGACGGCAGTATCGAATCCTATACGACAATTGCTGCTTTCGGCGCTATTGCTGCTTCCATGGTTGGGTCTATTTTTAGCAGTGATTCCTGGAATAATGTGACTTTCATCGCTGGTGAAATCAAAAATCCGCAGCGAAATATTGGTCTGAGTCTCGCCCTCGGAACAATCATTGTCACGGTCATTTATCTGCTTACAAATGTGATGTACACTGGTGTTTTATCCCTTCACGAAATTGCCGCTTCGGATAAAGACCGTGTTGCTGTGACCGCCTCTCATGTTATTTTTGGTGAGGCCGGGACGATTATTATTGCTGTAATGATCATGATATCCACTTTTGGCTGCAACAACGGACTAATCATGTCAGGAGCGAGAGTGTATTACTCAATGGCGAAGGACGGTCTTTTCTTTAAAAAAGTGGGCATTTTGAACAAAAATTCGGTCCCTGAATTTGGTTTGTGGATACAGTGTGTAATAGCCTGCCTGTGGAGTCTGAGCGGAAAGTATGGTAACCTTCTGGATATGATATCTTTTGTTGTCGTCGTGTTTTACATGCTGACCATCGTTGGCATTTTTATACTTCGTAAGAAAAGACCTGATGCGCCCAGACCTTACAAAGCCTTTGGATATCCATTTTTGCCGATCGTCTACATCGTTATGGGTATCGCGTTCTGCGTTCTGCTCATTATCTACAAGCCCGAATATACCTGGCCAGGGTTAATCATTGTACTCCTGGGAATACCAGTTTATTATATGGTGGCCAAAAAGGAAATTACAGCCTGATGTTCAGAAAAACAGCTTTTAATGAACTCAATTTTATAACATATAGCTCCTATGAAAAACATTCTTTATGTACTCTTTTTTGCCTGCCCGGGTTTATTGTTTGCTCAGGACATTGATCAGGCAGCGATCGATAAAATCCGGAAAGAAGGGCTGGAAAACTCAAAAGTAAAGGACATCGCTCACCAGCTAACAGACGTATCAGGTCCAAGACTTACGAATTCACCGGGTTTTCAAAGGGCGGCTGAATGGTCTGTCAGTGAACTGAAAAAATGGGGACTTCAGAATTCCCGCATTGAAGAATGGGGTGAATTTGGGAAAGGCTGGCAAGTCGAAAAAAGCTATCTGGCCATGACGAAGCCATATTATATGCCATTGATAGGTATTCCAAAAGCGTGGACTGCTGGTACTTCCGGCGCTGTCAAAGGTGAGGTTGTCGTGATTAACATTCAGAATGAGGAAGATCTGAAAAAGTACGCAAATGGTAAACTGGAAGGAAAGATCGTTCTCTTAAAAGGAACAGCAGATACCGATCCTACATTCAAGGCGGACGCAACACGATATACGACAGAAGATTTAGATAAAATGACGAATTCCCAACCCTTTGGGCAAGGGAACTTTACACCTGAGCAATTAGAGCGTTTGCGTACGGCAAGGTCATTTCGAGTGAAGATCGATAGTGCTATGAAAACGCAGAAAATCAAACTTGAACTTTCGGGCAGAAATGGCAGGCACGGTACATTTTTTACGAGTAACGGCGCGTCCTACAAGGGTGATTCTCCAATAGCCGGACCTGCTTTCGAAATGGCACCGGAACATGCAGGTCTGATCACCAGATTGGTGGAGGATGGAATTCCGGTTACGATTGAGGCAGAGTCCGCAACGACATTTTACGATAAAAAACTGACTACGGGCAATGTCATCGCTGAAATACCGGGCACGGATCCCAAACTCAAAGACGAAGTGGTGATGCTTGGAGGTCACCTTGATTCCTGGCATAGCGCCACAGGTGCTACCGATAATGCCGCAGGCTGTGCTGTGATGCTGGAAGCCGTGAGGATTTTACAAGCATCGGGTTTGAAACCAAAACGAACGATCAGAATTGCGTTGTGGTCTGGTGAGGAGCAAGGTATACACGGGTCGAGGAATTATGTAAAAAATACTTTTGGCGATCCTTTGACAATGAAATTAACTCCTGCGCACGACAAACTGTCTGCGTATTACAACATCGACAATGGAACGGGAAGGATACGTGGAATCTATCTGCAAGGAAATGAAGGTCCTCGTGCAATTTTTGAAAAATGGCTGGCTCCATTCTCGGATATCATCGATCATCCTACCATCACTTCCAGAAATACAGGCGGAACAGATCACCTGAGTTTTGACGCTGTTGGACTTCCAGGTTTTCAATTTATCCAGGACGGAATTGAATATGGTACGCGAACGCACCATACCAACATGGATACCTTTGAACGTCTGGTCATAGACGATATGAAACAAATGGCGGTCGTTGTGGCTGCATTTGTTTATAATACGGCTCAGTTGGATCAGAAAATTCCAAGAAAAGAATTGCCAAAGCCACGTCCCGTTACAACAACTACAGGAAGGTAGTTAAATGAAAGGAAATTGGAGCTGCTCAAATAGATTCTGGACGATCATTTTTAGGAGATGATGATTCAGAATCTATTTTCCGTTCAAACAGTTTTTTAGCCGAAACCTGCCAAGTCAAGCGTCAGTTCCAATCGTTCTCATCGCTCAGCTCCTATCTTTCATTTTTCATAAAAGCTCCAAAGATCGCTCTCAATTTTTTCGGAATGGGTCAATGTCCCTCCAAGGGCTGGAGCGCTTATACCACGACCAATAATTTGGGAACCCTGACACCTCCTGATTTCATCCCATAATCCGCTGTTCAAAAAAGACCGTAGAATGGTAGCACCACCTTCCACGAGTACAGATTGAATACCCCGTTGCGAGAGCTGGTTCAGCAGATCCGGTATTTCAGCTGCCCGGTCATTTAATTTCAGATAAGAGACCTTTTTGTCGGTTGAGTAGCGCGCCGGAAAATCGCCAGGTAATGTCTCCTTATGAAAGTTTGCTACAATTGTAGCCTGAGTTTGGTCAAACAAATGAAGTGATGTCGGGAGTTTCAAGTGTCGGTCTATCACTATTCTTACCGGATCGGTTCCTTGCCAATGTCTAACGTTCAATGCAGGATTGTCATTGACAGCGGTCTTGTTACCAACCAATATCGCATCTTCTTGCGAGCGCCACTTGTGCACGCGAACGTCTGAAAGCACGCCAGTAATTTTCACCTGCTGACCGTTTTCGCCTGCTATAAAGCCATCCGCCGTCTCGGCCCATTTCAGAATAATGTAAGGTCTTTTTTTATTTATTTGACTGAAAAAGCGTTTGTTTAAGTCGAGCCCCTGTTCGCTCAAAACATCACAAGTGACCTCAATTCCCTCACCCCGAAGTCGCTCTATTCCCCGTCCGGCAACCAGCGGGTTGGGGTCTTTGTTACAAACGACGACCTTTTTAACTTTTTTATGTACCAAAAGATCGGCACATGGAGGCGTTTTGCCTGTATGAGAACATGGTTCAAGCGTCACATATACGGTTGAATCAGCTAAAAAATGTTCGTAGTTGCGCGTTTCTGCGTCGCGAATAGCCTGGACTTCAGCGTGAGGCCCCCCGTAATTGCGATGCCACCCTTCACCAATGATCTTGTCCTGATGTACAATTACGCATCCAACCATAGGGTTGGGACTCACGGTTCCGCGGCCATATTCTGCCAGTTGGAAAGCCCGCTGCATCCATTGTTCATCTTTATCCATGGTACAAAAATACAAACCTCCTTTCAAACTCAGCTTTCGGGTGTTCTTATAATTTGCTAACTTTCCGATCTCAGAATAAAAACTCAATCAAAATAATGACTTCGGCACGTCAGCTATATCAATATATTCTTCGTGGAATTAAAGTGTATCCGGAAAAAGAGGCGCAGGCGATAAGCTTCATGTTACTTGAACATTACATGCGGCTCAGAAATATTGATGTGTTGGTGGACAGGCCAATTGCTCCAACCTCGGCCCAACCTGCCTGGGATTCAATCATTACCCGACTTAACAACAACGAACCCGTTCAGCATATCATTGGTTCCACTGAATTTTGCGGTCTGGAATTCAGAGTTTCTTCATCGGTTTTGATTCCCCGCCCTGAAACAGAAGAACTTGTGCGGATGGTAACGCGTGACTACGCCGAGCCCGAAAAAGGTATTTCAATCCTCGATATCGGTACAGGAAGCGGATGTATCGCCATCGTGCTTGCAAGATTTCTTCCTCATGTTTCGGTACATGCCTGGGATGTTTCCGATGAAGCACTTTCTGTTGCACGTGAAAATGCCCGCCAGCTCATAGCGGACGTTCAGTTTGCAAAGCAGGACATGCTGGATGTAACGTTTCCATTGCCCGGAAATATCATCCAGTTTGATTGTCTGGTGAGCAACCCGCCCTACGTCACTTACTCGGAAGCCGAACATATGCTGCCTAATGTTCTTCGATTTGAGCCACACGAAGCATTATTTGTGGAAGACAATGATCCCTTATTGTTTTACAAAGCCATCGCCGACTTTGGTATTTATCACCTTAAAAACGGCGGAAAGTGTTATGTGGAAATCAATGAGCATTTTGGAATAGAAACAAAAAAGGTTTTTGAGGAAAGGAACTACAAAAACGTTGAGATACTTAGAGACATCCATGGTAAGGACAGATTTGTGAGAGCGCTTTGGAGGTAATTGTTGTGTCGGTTTCTGTTGACTTCGCGGCCAGGTTTACTTTAAAATATTAAGATGTATTTAGAAAAAATAAAGGAAGTACTGGATGAAATGGGTAAGGTTGTGGTGGGACAGGACAGGCTCCTGAACCGCCTTCTTATCGGCCTCTTTACCCAAGGGCATGTACTTCTGGAAGGGGTTCCGGGTCTTGCCAAAACGCTTACGATCAATGTAATGGCTAAGGTATTGCAACTGGATTTCCACCGGATTCAATTCACACCCGATCTGCTTCCCGCCGACTTGATCGGAACAATGATCTACAAGCCCAAAATTGGGGACTATGAAGTAAAAAAGGGGCCAATTTTTTCCAACATTATTCTGGCCGATGAAGTGAACAGATCGCCTGCAAAGGTTCAGTCAGCTCTTCTGGAGGCGATGCAGGAAAAACAGGTGACCATTGGTGATGAAACCTATAAGCTGGATAAGCCTTTTATCGTCCTGGCTACGCAAAATCCGGTCGAACAGGAAGGAACCTATCCGCTTCCCGAAGCTCAGATCGACCGTTTTATGATGAAAGTTTATGTCGATTATCTGAACAAACAAGAGGAACTGGAAGTAATGCGGCGAATGTCTGACATCAGTTTTGAGTACAAGATCAGGCCGATTCTTAACAAGGAAGATATATTTTCTATAAGTGACGCGATCAATAAAGTTAATATTTCGGATACACTGGAGCGTTATATTATTGAGCTCGTTTTTGCAACAAGAAGACCACTTGACTACGGATTACGCGATGAGGCCCGATACATTCAGTTTGGTGTTTCACCAAGAGCGACCATTTATTTGAACCGTGCAGCTAAGGCTCTTGCATTCCTCGAAGGCCGGGACTATGTCTTGCCGGAAGACATAAAGGAATTGGCACCTGATATCATGAATCACCGCATTTTGTTGAATTACGAGGCAGAAGCCGATAATGTACGGACCACAACCATTATCGATTCAATTTTAAGGAAGGTCGCAATCGGATAATTGCAAAATTATGGCACAGGATCATGTCCGTGTCCGCCCCATGGATGGCATCTTGCAAATCGCTTCAACCCCATCCATCCCCCTTTCAGTGCGCCATGTTTTTGTACAGCCTGAATCATATATTGCGAACAGGTAGGCGAGTAACGACAGGAATTTGGCAAATAGGGGGACAAAACGCCTTGATAAATACGAACCAATCCAATGAGTAAAAATTTCATTTTGTTTCTTGTGTAAATCTAATGCAGCCCGTGCCAGATCGAATTTTTCGACGAAACTTTGCATCCTGTGCCGACTAAATTTTCGGTCATTCTATAAAACAAACGAATTAAAATCTAATTTAGCCTTGACAATTAACACCATAAACGCATGATTTCCTATATAATGTGGGATGTGAATCCCGAAATTTTTACCATCCCTCAAGTTTTTGGATTTGGTCCTTTTCCCGTCCGCTGGTATGGGCTTTTATTTGCAGCAGGTTTTTTAGTTGGACAACAGATCATGATCCATATTTTCAAAAAGGAGAATAAGCCGCTTGAAGATATTGATGCCCTGACTCTCTATATGGTGATCGCCACAGTAATCGGTGCGAGGATCGGGCATTTTCTTTTTTACGAACCAGAGACTCTTTTTACCCGACCGTTGGATGTAATCATGCCGCCATATGCGGGGCTGGCCAGTCATGGGGCTGTAATTGGAATTATTACAGGGCTGTTTCTTTACTCTCGTTCAAGAAAGGCCACGGGGCAAACCTTCGCCTGGGTTTCGGATAGGATTGTAATTCTTTGTGCTCTTGCCGGCTCCTTTATCCGGTTCGGGAATCTTATGAATTCGGAAATCGTCGGAACACCAACCGATGTGCCCTGGGGCTTTATATTCAAGCAAAATTTGGAATTCAGACAAATACCCCGCCATCCTGCACAGTTGTATGAGTCCATTTCCTGTATGATTCTATTTGTTATTTTGTTCGTGATTTGGAACATGTACAGGGACAAAACACCACGCGGTTTGTTGGTGGGGATTTTCTTTGTGTGGGTGTTTACATTGCGCTTCCTGTATGAATTCATAAAGGAAAATCAGGAATCCTTTGAAGCCAACTACGCTTTAAATATGGGCCAGATATTAAGTATTCCAGTTGTGTTGCTTGGTATGTATTTCATCTTTCAGTCCAGGGGCAGGAAGATCTGATAAGGGCTGTCCGAACTCATTGAACCTTTCAATAAATGACTTGAAATACTAATACGTTTTTGGCTAAATTGCGTTGTCTCAAATTTTTAACGTACCTGAATCGATGAAAAAAAGATTTATTTTATCCTTGACTCTGGCGTCAGCGATCTTTTTGATGAGTTGCGGCGGCAATAAGGAAGATGATGAAGAGAAGGAAGAAGCAAAGACGGGTGTCGAAGCCTTGCAGCAACTGGCTGACAAAGCTAAAGACATGGGTGATAAAAAAACAGTTGATCCTGTTGATTTTCGTGATCTGAAAGCCTTACTGCCTGAAACAACAGCAGATCTTAAAAGAACTGAAGCGACCGGCGAAAAGACCGGCGCAATGGGTTTTACAGTGTCAATGGCTAAGGGCAGGTATAGTGGGGATGCGGATGCTTCCATTAGTATAGAAATTGTCGATACGGGCGGTATTGCTGGTATGGCTACCATGGCAATGGCTGCGTGGACCATGGCAGATATTGATAAGGAAACGACCACTGGCTACGAAAAAACGACAAAAATCGAAGGATTTAAAGCCTTTGAAAAATATGATAATGAGAGTAAGGACGGAGAAATAAACGTATTGGTTGCAGACCGGTTTGTCGTTAACGTACATGGAAACAATGTCAGTGTCGACCAAATGAAGGAATCATTAAAGGATATCGACCTGGGGAAACTGGAAGATTTGAAGTGAGAATTTGAAATGATTTTTAGGGATTTGAGCAGGGCATCCATGTATATGGGTGCCCTGCTCTTTTTTTGAGATACTCGATCATTTATGTTAAACCTGTGATGAAAACGAAATGCCACCAGTATGTCTCAGTTGTTACTGATAAATCGAGGGCCTTATCCACGATAAGAGAAGTTGAAACTCACCGAGTATTGACACACTATTTGATCAACTTCAACTCCTAAATTTCAGCAAAATATCCCCCTAATTTTTGCGGGATGTATATTATAGTTCGTTCGCGTCAATATTGCTTGGGTCATTTTAGCGGGAGCGGTCCTGGTATTTTAAAGAAACAAAGCTGAACATTTGTTTTTGATAGAGGACATATGCGTTTTATTTCCAGTTAACTGTTTGTCAGTTAGTTGATGAAAGATACTGCGGAAAGCTTTCAACTGGCCGTCTACCGTCTATGAAAGTATTTGGCCACCCCTGGAATTTCGGCTAGATTCAGTACAGATTGAATTTCTAAATATTTATAGATACTATATAATATATTACTATAAAAATTTCTACAAAAATAGTAGACTATGTGTCTTGAATCTATGCAATGACGATAATTCCCAAATAGCAATTGTGAAAAGCGGTTTATATTTGTCTAAGGTCTCTATCGTAAGCCCTTGTTTGTGAGCTGAGTTTTGATAATTTATTATTCATTACTATGTAAGTAATGATCAAAATTATTTCGAACAGAATACGGAAATATGACCTGATTCGGTTTTCAGGTGATGGGAAGTTTCAGGCAGCTAACACATGTAAAGGGTATGCTTTGAGTAACGTTTATCATTCATGATCAATCACACTTCGCAATTATGAACAAAAATTTTACAAGTCTGGCCCGCCTCAGGGCTGTTGGTGTGACGCTGCTATTCAGCTCGTCCTTCGCATTTCAGGTTGCAACGGCTGCTGTACCGGTTGCCGATCCCATCACTAGTCAAGTCCTGACCAACCCAGGCAGTGCAATGCAAGTGAGAGTTGCAGATTTGACGGGTAGCGATCCTGAGGATGGTGCCTATACAGGTGACGGTACCCATAAGATCCAAATTCAGTCTCTTGCCAATAACGGGACACTTTTCTATAATGGCACCCCGGTTATTCTCGGACAGGTGATTAATAATTATCAGACAAATTTGTTGACGTTGGATCCGATTGATGGAGCGGTAACTGCGACATTTAATTACAGATATATCGATGCAAATAATAATGTAAGTGCAGACGCACCTGTGAGTATTCCATTCCGGCTTGCTTTGGTGAAATCCTGTGCGGGAACCAATTTGCTATTAAATCCAAGCTTTGAGACCAACGTTACTGGTACCGACGTGATGTATACCGGCTTCACTCCGGCTAACTGGGTCTCAGCAGACTATGCATATCATGAAACCTCCTGGATTCTGCCGGACGGAACTTCATTTGTGGGTATTCACGTGTCTGGGGCCTCCATTCATCAGGACGTTGCGGCAACTGTGGGAAAAACTTATAGTATGACTTTCTATTCAAGTATGCATGAGCCAACCATCAACAATGGTCAGGTAACCATGCAGTATTTGGATGCAGGCTCAAATCCGATCGGGTCGCCTTCTGTGCACACAGTCACCGAAGATTGGGAATTTACGCAGACGCTTTCTGGCCCCTATTCTTTAAGCCTCGCTGCTGCGCCGGCCAATGCCAGTTTTGTCAGAGTGTCAGTTTTGAATAATGCAGTTGCTGGAAATGCCGAAAGCGTTAAGGCAGATGCATTCTGTCTCACCGAGACCAATCCAATGCCTGTTACATTGGCAAGTTTTGCCGTAAAAAAGGAAAGCGGGTCCACATTACTAAACTGGAGTACCACATTTGAGACAAATAGTGAATATTTCGATGTCGAACGTAGTACGGATGGAAAAAATTGGGGCGTTCTCGGTAAGGTGATGGCGGGTGGTGAAAGCAAAGACATCATGAGATATGCGTACACCGACGCAAGTCCTATGACCGGGGAAAATCTTTACAGGTTAAAAATGGTTGATCTGGACAAGAGTTTTACTTACAGCAAAATCCAAAGTTTGACTTTTGCCAACCTTTCGGATGCAATTCAAATTTACCCGAATCCTTCTTCGGATCGACTATTGGTTAAGACCAGGAATGGACAGGAAATAAAAAGTGTTGTTGTGATGGATATGAAAGGCCGGGAAATTTTGGAATTAAACCAAATTCCAGAGTCAGGAATAGATTTGAAGGGTGCAACGGCGGGTGTTTATTTTGTAAAAATTACTTATACAAATGGCTCAGCCGAGACCCGTAAATTGGTTAAAAATTGACGTTAGGCCCGCCGAAGCTTGAGCCAACACTTTTACAAGGCCCTTCTGGAGTGATCAGAAGGGTTTTTTGTTTACAAGAACCGGTCATCAATTAACTCAGGTAGCTTGGGAGCTAAGTAATTTTTGCCTTAAAATAGAAAAGAAAGCCTCTCAGCTTCCTTTTCCTGGCAGAATTACCTGCGCAACTTAATTAACCAATATATAGATTTTATGCTGCCGCAAAGTCAACCTTCTCTCTAAGGATTTGCTTTGCTTTTACCAGCTGATTTTTCACCGTATTTTTTGAAATTCTGAGAAATTCAGCAATCTCCTGGTACGACTTGCCGTCCTCAATATTTAGCTTAAGAATTAATTTACGTTTTACGGACAAAGATTCAACCGCACTTTGTACAATGTGTATCCGACGTTCCTTTTCTTCCTTTTCATCGTCAGACGCCGCCAGGATCGCCTCCATGTAATTTCTCCGGAGATGTTCATTCTTTTCCAGTTTTTTGAAATGGTCGAAAGCCATGTTCCTCAGGCAGGTGAACAAGTAAGACGTGAAATTATGATCAGGCTTGATATGCGAACGTTTGATCCAGATTTTCAGAAAGACATCCTGGGTCATATTTTCCGCTTCTTCTTCATCTTTCAAAAGCGATATAGAGAACCGAAGAGCAGGTCCCTTATAATAGTTGTAGAGCGATGCAAAAGCTGCTTCATCTCCTTGAGTTACCTTGAGTAGAGTATTTTCGTCGGGGAATGCCACAATAGTAAGGGTTTAATCAATAGGTTAAGACTAACGTTGCTAAATAATGAACTTTGAATTCCAAATTATTCTATTTATTCTCGCCTGAGTGCAATTTTTATTTTCGGTATCAAAACAGCTAAATCGAATTTCGATTTATGCGCTTTTTTCTCTTTTTATGAAATAAAATATTTTAAAACATTAATGCTGCAAGTTTAAATACCGCAGGTTACTTATTGTGCAATGTTTCCTTTTGTGTGGTGCCTCCTGAATTGTGAGCATAAAAGTACGGAATGCTTTTAACTAGTAATCCGCAACTTGCGTAAAATAATCTTCAATTTGCGCAAATCGTATATATTTAATAAAGAAATGATAGTTAGTTAACGGGACGGTAATGTAGATGTGTAAACAGCACAGTATGTAGTATTTAAAGGTGTATAGCGTTTCAAATTATCAGGTGGGCATAATCAATAAATGAATAATAAGGGTGTTGCGTGAAGGAAAAAAATGGATACCGTGCGGATAGCCCGCCCAACAGAAAGCAGAGTATATGATTTAAAAGAATTGGAGTTCGGTCTATGGACTCCGGAACCAAAGTTTCCTAAACAGAAAAAGATTATCAATTTCAATGGATCAGCATCAAATCAGCCTTATTTTAGAGAAAATCTCATCCGTAAAAATTGCCGTTTACGGTGATTTTTGTCTGGATTCCTACTGGATCATGGACCCAAGAGGTTCAGAAGTTTCAATTGAAACTGGTCTGGCGGCACAAGCTGTGGCGTCACAATATTATACTCCCGGAGGAGCCGCGAATGTAGTGGCCAACTTGTCTGCATTAAAGCCGGCAGCGATAAGTGTGATAGGAGTAATTGGTGACGATATGCATGGACGTGAGTTAGCGGCTCAGCTGAGAGCTCTGGGATCGGATACGACTTCGTTATTTATTCAAAAAGAAAATTTCAGTACATACAGTTATTTAAAAAAGCATGTCGACGGGGTTGAAGAACCGCGCATCGACTTTGGTGTATATAATGAAAGGAGCGAAGAGACAGACAGCAAAATCCTGGCGGCGCTGGAACAGGCGTTACAGGAATATGATGCTGTCATTTTCAACCAACAGGTAATAGGAAGCCTCAACAATGAGGCATTTATTAAGGGGGCAAATGCGCTGTTTGCAAAATATTCGGATAAAATTGTGATGCTTGACTCCAGGCACTACAATGAACGGTTTGAAAATACCTTCCGCAAAGTAAATGACCGTGAAGTGGCGTCACTTGTCGGGATCGCAGTGAATCCCGAAGATGCAGTTCCGATCAGTGAAGTGAACTCTTATGGAAAAGTCGTTTTCGAACAATCTAACAAGCCGGTCTTTGTAACATGTGGTGAGAGAGGAATTGTCGCCTTTGATAAAAATGGAATTTCAGAAATTCACGGATTACAGCTAAAAAATAAACTCGACACAGTGGGTGCGGGTGATACAGCCATCAGTGCGCTGACCCTATGCCTTGCCGCGGGTGTCTCTTCAGAAGACGCTGCGCGATTCGCAAACTTTGCTGCCGCGGTAACGGTTCAGAAATTGTATACGACAGGGACGGCAACGGGTGAAGAAATTCTAAAAATTGCCAGTGAATATGATCAGATTTTTAACGCGGACCTTGCTAATAATGAGAGAAACGCGAAATACGTTGAAGGGACAGAATTTGAGCTATGCGAGCCGGGAATAATGGAGAAGCTGGGACATATCCGGTACGCAGTTTTTGACCACGATGGTACGATCAGTTCTTTGCGTCAGGGCTGGGAGGAAATTATGGAGCCCGTAATGATGAAGGCGATCCTTGGGGACCATTATGAAACTGTAGACACAGCTACCTATAATAAAATGATGGGTCACGTGAAGGAATTTATTCACAAAACAACCGGGATTCAAACGATCTATCAAATGGAAGGTCTGGTGGCTTTAGTTCGGGAGTTTGGATACGTTCCCGAAGAGAAAATCCTGGACAAATTCCAGTACAAAGAACTATATAATGATGGTTTGATGGAAATGGTGAACAAACGCACCGATAAACTGCTTGCAGGAGAATTGGGCCAGGAAGATTATACAATGAAGGGAGCTGTGGCTTTTCTTTATGAATTGAAAGAAAGAGGCGTAACCATGTACCTGGCCAGCGGAACCGATGCCGAGGATGTTCGCAATGAAGCCGAAATGCTAGGGTATGCGGATCTGTTCGACGGGGGTATTTATGGTGCATTGAAGGACTATACCAAGTTTTCTAAAAAGATGATCATAGAAAAGATCATAAAAGACAATAACCTGAACGGAAACGAGCTCGCTGTATTTGGTGATGGCCCTGACGAAATCCGTGAGGGAAGAAGAGCAGGAGGTATTTCGGTAGGTATCACGAGCAATGAACTTCAACGCTTTGGACACAACCCGGCAAAACGTCCTCGTCTTGTGAAAGCCGGTGCTCAGTTATTAATCCCTGATTTTTCTCAATATAAAAAACTCGTGTCCATGCTTTTTCAGGAGAATGCTGATCTGGCAGAAGCCTGAATCTAAGGAACGAATCAGGAGTGCCGAATTGGGGAAGATTGAGGTGTAACTATCATAAAACATAAAAAAGGTCCATGCGGATAACCTTTTGCTTAACAATTTTACTTTTCTCATTTTCAATTTCTTGTAAGAAAAGGGATAGTGCAGGAGAGGGCAGCGCATGGAAGGACGCTTCATTTATTCAGGAATATCACGAGCCTTATCCGGTCAGTGATATTCCGGCTCAAAATGAAGTCAGAAGTATTGCAGTTGATGATCAATCGAACGTGTGGATTGCAACGGCTTCGGGGGCTTTTAAGAAGGAAAATGGATCGAAAAACTGGACAAGTTTGCTGTCTGATGCAGATAACGGTCCAACTTATTCCATAGCTGTTGACAAGAAATCGGGAATCTGGATTGGTGCCTGGAATGGGCTTTATCGTTTTGCAAATAACAAAACAGAGAAGACATCTGGTCCTGACGGGCCAATATCAGCAGTTTGTGCCTTTCCAGCACAGTGGGATCCGAAGCTTGGAATTCACGTGACTTGAAGTCG